>Ga0247611_10000161_pt1 | contig 137678 bp, 178 predicted proteins | sample 177DNAGHGhighgp2_FD_192422 | JGI IMG/M metagenome (GOLD analysis project Ga0247611, IMG submission 192422) | Sheep rumen microbial communities from Palmerston North, Manawatu-Wanganui, New Zealand - 1770 DNA GHGhigh gp2 | ecosystem: Host-associated > Mammals > Digestive system > Stomach >...
CTATCACTTACAAAGAATTTTTTCCACTTCTAAAAGACAATAAAGTATGGCTCGGATATACAGCAAATAAGACTTGTGTATTCCAACTTTCTGACGATTATCAGAAGTGGGACGAAAAGTTGACTGCTCAGATGAATGATGGTCACAAGTACGGTAAATGCCCTGCTATTTCGATATTTACTAATCTTGACATTACAAAACGTCACGAAAAGCTGATTCTCTGGAAAAAATACAGCCCAGAGGAATTTCCTAAATATGATAATTACGATGCCATCAATGTAGATAAGGTATCGGACATCCCTGTCGATTATGAATATGAGTTAATCGTAGACGAAAATAAGCTCAAAGAATTACGAGACAAAGGTTTTGATATTGAGATTATTGAAGAGGTTTTAATATGAACGAAGAATGGAAAGATATAAAAGGCTTTGAAGGTATGCAGATGAAGAAATATAAAATAAAAATCAAAAATCCCATTATGGGCGTTCCTATCACTTTTCTTGATAAGTACAATCCTGAACAGTTTGAGATAGTTGGAATGGCACACGGTGATGCTGGCGTAGCATTAGGATTAAAACCTTATCCTCGTGAGTTGAAGAAATTAAATAAAGGGATGAGAGATGGTGATTTGTATTATATGGAAAACGGTATTCCTGTTTTACCATATAGGCGTATTCTTATCCGTAAGAAAGTAGGTGCGTGAGATAATATGAAGAAATATAAAATAAAAATCAAAAATCCCATTATGGGCGTTCCTATCACTTTTCTTGATAGATATAATCCTGAACAGTTTGAAATTATCGGTTATACTGCAAAAGATATGGGTGTAGATTGTTTAAAGTTCTATGAAGATTTAGAACAGAGTTTGGATGGAAAGCCTTTTGTTCGTAATATGAAATCAGCAAGATTTTCGCCTATGATAAGATATGATATTAAACCGAATAAAACTTGTTATAGAGCATCTAATGTTAAAGGCTATATGTTAAAAACTTATGGTCGTATTCTTATCCGTAAGAAAGCAGGTGCGTGATAAGGGGGATAATATGTCAAAGAATGCTAATTTAAGAAGTGCTCGTGACACAAAAAATGATGAGTTTTATACACAGATTTCGGATATTGAAAAAGAACTGAGGCATTATAAGAAGCATTTTAAGGATGCAATAGTTTTCTGTAACTGTGATGACCCTGATTGGTCGAATTTCTGGAAGTATTTTCACTTGAATTTCGGACTTCTAGAATTAAAGAAGCTTATTACAACACATTATAATGCTGATGAACCTACTTACAAGATGGAATATGAAGGCGGAAATGATAGCGATACTTCTATCGGTGTCATTACTCCGTTAAAACAGAACGGTGATTTCAGGTCTCCTGAATGTCTTGAATTGATGGATGAGGCTACTATCATTTGCACTAATCCGCCTTTTTCATTATTCATTGAATACGTAAAAACTCTTGTTGAACATAATAAGAAGTTTCTTGTTATCGGGAATAAAAATGCCATTGCTAACAGTGAATTTTTTCCCTTTTTGAAGAACGAAGATATTTGGATTGGTGTTAATAATGTAAAAGAGTTCGGTACTCCGTCTGGCACTATGAAAAAGTTCGGAAATATCGGATGGTACACAAATCTTGATATTGTTAAGCGTCACGAAGAACTGTTTCTTTGGAAAAAATATAATCCCTCTGAATATCCGACTTATAATAATTACAATGCCATCAATGTAAATAAGGTATCAGATATTCCTGTTGATTTTAACGGCATTATGGGAGTTCCTATATCATTTATGGATGTTCATAATCCTGACCAGTTTGAAATCATTGCTCTTGGTGCTACTGGTAATTCTGATGCATTGTTTGAACCTACTATCAGATATACTGGTCTGCTCCGTTATAATACTGATGGCACTACAACAAAAGCACACATCGCTTGCAATCAGTGCTTGACGCTGGGATTTGATGAAAAGCCTGATGGTATTTATTGCAGGGCGGATAATACTGATAAATACTTAGTCGTTCCGTATAAAAGAGTTCTTATCAAAAGAAAAGATGTGACATCTTAATTAAACAGGAATGTAAGAACGGTTATAAATTTGCTGATTAATAAAAAGAACGAAAACAGAAGGAGATAAAGTTATGAAAATCGAACACAAGAAAATCAAGGTAAAGGACTTAGTAAACGAATACAAGGACGATGCACAGACGGGACGTGTATCAGGGTATGGCGGAAAGCTCGACATAAGACCTGCATATCAGAGAGAGTTCATCTACAAGGACAAGCAGAGGGATGCGGTAATCGAAACGATAAAGAAGGGATTTCCCTTAAATGTTATGTACTGGGCGAAGAACGGAGATAATTTCGAGGTGCTGGACGGACAGCAGAGAACGATTTCGATATGTCAGTACTGCAACGATGAGTTCAGCCTTGATTACAGGTACTTCCATAACCTCACGGACGGCGAGAAGGAAGAGATACTCGGATATGAGCTTGACGTATATCAGTGTGAGGGAACGGACAAGGAAAAGCTGGACTGGTTCAGGACGATAAACATTGCGGGGGAGAAGCTGACGAATCAGGAGCTACGCAACGCAGTATATGCAGGAACGTGGCTGTCCGATGCGAAGAAGCGTTTCTCTGCCCGTGGCTGTGTAGCCGAAAAGCTCGCAAAGGACTATATGGCTGGCTCCTGCATAAGACAGGACTATCTTGAGAAGGTAATTTCGTGGATTTCCGCAAAGGAAGATAGGGAGATAGAAGACTATATGGCAATGCACCAGAACGATGATAACGCAGGTCCTTTATGGTCGTACTTCACTTCCGTAATAGAGTGGGTAAAGAGCGTCTATCCTAAGTACAGAAAGGAAATGAAGGGCGTCGAATGGGGGATTTTGTATAACTCTTACGGAACGCATTATCCGAATACGGACATCACGGAAAAGGAAATAGTCCGTCTTATGATGGACGAAGACGTAACGGCGAAGAAGGGCATTTACGAATACATCCTATCGGGCAGTGAGAAGGTTTTATCAATCAGGGCATTCTCACCTAATCAGAAGAGGGAAGCATACGAAAGACAGAGCCATAAGTGTCCTATGTGTACCGCAGAGGGCGTTGACAAGGAATGGAGCATAGAGGAAATGGAAGCAGACCACATCACGCCTTGGCACGATGGCGGACGCACCGTTTCGGAGAACTGCCAGATGTTATGCAAGGCTCATAACAGACTAAAGGGCGGTAAGTAATAATGAGACTTAAGAAAACAAGATAATTATGCTTGAAAGGAGCAAATTTGTTATGACAGCAAAAACATTAAAGCCGTGGTCGGATGGAAATTCTTATAAAAATACCGTATGGGATAATCAGAAGAGGGAGACCAGACCGCTGACGGAGCTTGAAGATAAGATGGTAGAATGGTGCCTTCCGTATTACAATCATATAAGTCCAGCGTGTGAGGAACTGGGATATAACAGATTTGAGATGGAAATGTTCTCATCTGATGATTTATTAAAGGCAGGTGAAGACATCTATGAATATCTGAATACGCAGAAATCAGGTCCCAAATCAGAACTTGAAAAAGAGTTATTGGAGCGTATTCCAGAATATCTTTCATCTTGTCAGAAAGGAGCCTGACACACAAACGATTTTGAAGGTGGAGCATTTATAGAACTATTGCTTGACAAGAGGGGCATTCAGGTAACACTGGATGCTCTTATTTTTGTGCTTACTACGAAAAAATAGGCACGATATGCATTCGTAGCTTGACAATAACGGATAAATATGATATAATAGACACATAGTAAATAACTTGTTTAAAGCAAAGAAATCAAATAAGCAAAAGGAAAGAGAGAATTTTATGACAAGAGAAGAAATAAGAGAAGAAATATGTAACTCTATGACATTACAGGATGCTATTAGGGTGCTTAAAGAAACGAATTGTTATGGAACGATGGATATTGCTAAATCCGTAATAATTAATACATTTGAGAAAATGAGAGATGAAATAATGAAGCTCCAGACGTATAAAATGTTTACGAACGAAGATACAGTATATATCGAACGAAATGATGTGTTAAAGATTATTGATGAACATAAGACGGAAAGTGAGGCGGAAGATGCACATAGTAATTGATATTTCGGAAGAAATGTATGAAGAATTGAAATATCTTAATGTACACGGTTTTACAACCGCAGTTGAAGAGGCAGTAGCAAATGGCACTCCGTTACCGAAAGGTCACGGTGGTTTAATTGATGTGAATGAGATTATCGGGAAGGTACACGGTGTAAAGTCTATAACGGCAGTTTTAGAAGCAACAGTAATCATACCAGCAGAAAGAGAAGGCGAGGAAGGATGATATGACAAATACCGAACTATTGAGGGAATCAATAAAGAAAAATGAATTTATCTCCTTTTTAAGAGGAGTCGATGGCTATCAAAGTAATGATAGATTTAATCCGTCGCCAATTCCTTATAAGGATAACTTACTGTCTCTATATGAGTTTGTGCAAAATGAGGATGGAGCTGTTTCGCTTTTTGTGGATTCTCTTAAGTCAATCGGTACTGATTGTGAAGGTATATATATTGTTGCAAATTATTTATACATACTTATTTATCATATCCATAAAGGTGTATGCACAGTTCAAATTGACTATAAAGAAATAGTTGAGTTTTTATCTAATTCGATTGCGGATAAGAAAGATATATTAGTAAATACGACAAAACTGTCAAGACTAGGTATTAATGGGTGCGTTTATGAAAAACTTCAAGGGTTAAATCATAATTGTTATACTGATAACAAGGAGCATCTTTTTTTCGAAAAAGAATCATCAAATGATGATACTATTCTATCTACAAATAGTTTGATGGGTTTAGTTAACAAAAACATTATTAATGGTGAAAAAATACCTCACAGTGTTTCAAGACCAGTGCTTTATAAGGATGCAGATGCACTTTACTTATGTGATGAAATATATGAGAAAGGAGCTGAATTGAATGTCCGTATTTAGTGAGAGAGTGTCTGAGCTGATGAAACAACAGCATTTATCGCAGAGACTGTTAGCCGAAAAAGTCGGTGTCACCGAATCAGCAATGTCACTTTATGTCAGAGACAAACGGACCCCACGCAGTGATGTCCTTGCCCGCATTGCCAAAGCGTTAGGCGTGGCGTCAGACCATTTACTTGGTATCAATGATGCCGTTAACAATGATGAGGACAGGCTGAGTTATCTTCTAAGAAACCTAGGAAAGCTTGATGAGGCACAGCTGGAAAAAGCGGAAACTGTCCTGAAAGCTGTATTTGACGGAATTTTTGATGATGCGTTTACAGCTCCAAAGGAAAACAAAGGCTTCCGCATTGAAACAGCAGGTGATTTAACAAACGGTGATGTAATAAAGGCTGTGCTTGGTGAACCTGCAATAGAGGGAAAGAAAGGGATTTTATATAAATTCAAGTATCGTAATGGAAAGCCTATGTTTTCAACATATTTTGACATTGAATGGTGGAACGCACCATACAGAAAGGAAGGAATAAAAGATGGACGCAAGGACATTGGAAAGTAAACTCACTAATACCCACGGGTAAGCCCGTGGGGTTGCAGTAGCGATACCGTAACCCTTGGTGAGTAGCCTAAGTTCTTTGAGAACTACGTTAAGAGAGAATACATAGTTACCTATGGATGTAGTACCAAGTCTGTAGCTCTAAGGTAAGTGATTAAACAGTTCTGAGGTATAGGGACAGTGTTGCTTACATAAAACCTCTCATTAACATTGGCGATGGTACACTAACCACTCTTCGGAGTGAGTAATTTTAAAGGCGGTTCGTCCCACAGGCTTGCCTGTGGGTTTACCCGCCGAAAATTTTATGAAATTGTGAGATTTATAAGCAGATAAAGCAGAAAACGAGGAATGATATGACAAGAGAAGAAGCGTTAAGGAAAGTAAAAGGATATTTAACAGATTGCTTGCCTGCTGATTGTTACGGAGAGGCAGAGGAAATAATAGAAGCATTGAAGCAAGAGCCTGTACTTGATAAAATAGAAGAAGAAATAAATTCATTAAGCAGAGGAACTTGTGATTATTTCGTCATAGACAGAATAGAGGAAATCATTAAAGAGTACAAAGCAGAAAGCGAGGAATAAAATGAGCTACAGGACATACATAAATCATACTCAGATTTTCGGGAACAATGAAAGCTACCCTGAATGGATTGACTTTATAAAATCCAAAGGAATCGAAATTGATGAAGATGGCATATATGATGCATATATTGACGACTTACAGGGGATGTTCAATGTTATTGATAAAATAACCCGAAGACTTATAAATGAAAGGCACGAAGAAGTATTAAAGGGCAAAAAGGACTGGGAAGGAAAGCCTTACAGCGAACTCACCGATTTATCAAAGTCTATGTGGCTAGAGGGTAACGTGCCTTTACTTAAGTACAATATGCAGATGATTGACCACGCATACTGTTTCCTGCCGTATCAGGCATTCAAGGCTGTTGAAGACATCATAGAGAGGTCAGATAAACCTTATGTCAGTGAAGACGGCAAGGAATGGTACTGCTGTACTTTTAAGCTGAAAGAAGGAATGAAGATACACGTTGAGGCGTATTAAGGGGAGAAAAGTGAGGAATGATATGAGAAGATTTTTAGGGATGATTATATTTGTACTTATGGTGGCTGGATGCATTATTTTCGTTATCTGGGACATTAGTGATAACAACACCGTATCAGTAGAAAGGAACGCAGGGTCTATCATAGGCGGTGAATCTACCGCCGAAGACACCGAAAGTATGTTCGTCTACATTCAGGAATGCGGTTCATATGATGTAGTGTACCAAAAGGACACCAAGGTAATGTACGTAATATCCAGCGGTACTTATAATCACGGCACTTTTACTCTGCTCGTCAATGCAGACGGAAGCCCGATGATATACGAAGGTGAGGTAGGCGAATGATTCACTATATGAGGGCAGAAAGAGAGGGATGATATGGAGTATGGAAAATGGATTCCGACAAGTGAAAGACTTCCCAAAATGAACGAATTTGTCGGAAACGTATGTAAGTATTACCTTGTTCAAGATGAATACGGAGATATGCACGTTGCACATTTTAGTAAAAGCGGATGGACATCAATAGATGGAATAAGAGAAATCAAGGCTGAAATAGTAGCGTGGATGGAACTGCCTTTGCCGTATAAGGCAGAAAGTGAGGAATGATATGGAGTTTGACATATTCAATAATGCGGAAAGACCCGTAAGATGTATCGGGAAATTCGACACATTTCCATATACGATTGACTGCGACTTGCTTGAAGTAGGCAAGGAATATACGGTCACGGACGTTGACGTACACGAATCGTACACGATGATAGGATTAAAGGAATTTCCAGATAGCAGATTTAATTCCGTTCTGTTTGAAGAAATCGAGGGATAATATGGCAGATAGAGAAGTAGTAATCAAGATACCAGAAGAACAGTATAAATACATACTCAGGTCTGATAATTCAGCGTTCGCTGACCTTGTCAGCAAGGAAATGATGATGCATATAATAAAGAACGGCACTCCGCTTCCTGAAAGACACGGAGACCTGAAGGATATGGGAAATCTTAAGTATGTGCTTGACCTGACCAGAGAGGACTTTATCTATTCTGGGAAAGAAATCGAGAGGGCAGTAAAATCAATGACAACAATCATAAAATCAAACAAGGAAGAGCAGACAAAGAAGAAAGCAGGGGAAGAATATGGCGGATAATATTGAGCTGGTAATAAAGATACCCAAAGAAAAATATGATGCAATAAAAAACAGTTCATTTCCTGCCAAAATGAAAGAGTGTTTCCGTCTGACCGGAACAGCCTTAGAAGCGATTAGAAACGGCATTCCGTTACCTAAGGGACACGGAAGAATCGCTGATATTGATAAGGTACTGGAAGAAATGAAGGTAACAAGGACCTATGATATTCCATTTGCTTTAGGGAGAGTGAAGCCAATCATAGAAGCAGATACGGAAGAAAGAGAGGAATGAATATGGCAAACAATGATTTTAGATGTGTACTCACGGCGTCCGAAGCACAGATGCCTGAATGGACAGAAATCTGTCAGGCATTTGCAAAAAAAACAGAATGCAAAGCTCGTGTTCGTGAACAGCACATCTTGCGGACTTGAATATCCTGACGGAACTCATCAGCACGTAACCATTCAGGGTATGGCTGATTTTCTTGAAGAACACGAATAAAGAAAGGAGTCTACGGAATGAACTATAAGACTTTTGATTTAGAGGACTGGATAGCTCACATAAACGGAGCGATAGAAGATGAAAGGGAACTTAATGGAAATGAAATGAGGGATTTGGTAGCGTTTCTGTCTAAGATGCCGAGATGGACTCCTATATCAAAGGGACTGCCTAAAAAGAATACCGAGGTATTGGCAACTACTGAATGGAGTACGCTTACAATTGCAGAAATGTATGGTGAAAGTGATTGGTTCCTTCACGAAGACATTACTAATGCTGAAACGGATGAAAAAATAGTGGCGTGGATGCCACTACCAGAAAAATATAAGTCAGAAAACAAGAAATAAATCAAATTAGCATTCAGGAACACTGGATGCTTTTTTTACGCATTTACTTACGGGAAAATATGTTACAGGCTCATTCGTTACTTGACAATAACGGATAAATATGATATAATAGATACATAGTAAATAACTTGCTTAGAGCAAAGAAATCTAATGGATTTAAGAGGCTTGTATGACAGAGGATATAAAAAATAAGATAAAGATGGTGACGGGGAACGACGATAGATTCCATTTTGCTGAACACGTAGTTATACCTAATTCCAATGGCTGTTTCGAGCATAATAATATGTGGTTTTTTTATTCGGTTGATGAGAAAGCGTATGAAAACATATGTGGACCTTTTACGGTCGATGGCTTAATTTACGCTTTAGCACTAGAATATGATACTACTGATTTAGTGGATTCACTGAGCTTTTCTGAAGCTGAATGGGATGTTTATTACAATAATCACTTTTATTCAATGGAAGATGTATTAAAAAAGTATCCTGATACAGATAGCGCAGAAGCGAACCAGATTATACCGATTGAAGAAATTGCAGATAAGGTACAGAGGGACATATTAGAGGGCAATAAAATCCCACATAGTACATCAAGACTTGTGATTCGGAAGAAGGGGAAAGAACTTGTATTTGCTGTTTTTGTGTTCTTTTTTTCAAAAGAAGATATTGAGAACGGAATGGTAGATAGACCGACTTTATGGGCTGAAATAGATATGAGGACTGGCGTAATATCTTCTAGGTATGACACACATAATAATGACTTTTCAAGTGCAAGTTATGAAGAGAAATACAATGTGAGAACGGATAAAAAGTATGATACATCAAGAGATTATTATAAAAAAGCACTTGAATTACTTGATAAAGTAAGGCTGACCTATATAGAAAGCGCAAGATTTCTCGAACGGGAATACAGAGAATATATGGATATGATACTTGCTAATATTCCAGAGAATTACCGTCAGTTCTATACTGATTTAAGCATATAATGATATTCGTAATGCAGAAAGTGAGGAAGTATGGAGAAAGAGTGGAACGAATTAAAAGCCGCAATCACGGAATTAAGAGATAATGGTGGCACAGGAACACAGCAGGAAATATGTAAGTTCCTCGTGAATTTAATGGAAAGATTAGAAAAGCAGATGAGCAGTTCGGAAGAACCGAACGAGTGGATTCCGCTCATAAAAAGACCTATGACGGAAGAGGAACGTGAAGAATACGAGGAAAGGACTGGCATTGAAGAAACTATGCTATTTAACTGTCCGTTACCTAAAGATGGCGAGCAGGTGTTCGTGTCTTACGGCGACTATGTTACCATTGAAACCTTTTACGAAGATGGCGGCGGAGTGTGTTATTTTGATATAGGAGATATTGACAAGGCAGATGCGTGGATGCCGTTACCTGCCCCATTTAAGCCTAGGAAAGTGAGGAAGAAATGAGGTACATAGACCATATCAGGAATATGTCAGATGACCAGCTGGCATACTTCCTCAATGCCATACAGCCCGAAATCACATTATGGAGCCTAGCAATGACGAGGGCTTTGAGCAGAAAGCCCTATAAGGGCGTAGATACACTTAACGGAACAAATGGCGACACAAGAACGCTTATGAGCATTCTGTATAAGGATTACGATTATGAAATGAAACTGATGGATGAGGAAAGGAACCAGAGCCTTGACGATTTGCACGATTACGCAAGCGGAAATGACTTAAAAAGGGCATTAGGACATCCCGAATTACAGAAAGAAAGAGAATTACCGAAAGCACCAAAGGAAAGTGGGGACAAGAAATGAGCTGTAAGGAATGTAAATATTCACCTAAAACATATAAGGAGTATTGTATAGGACAAAGTAATCCGAGTAAGTATTGTCCTGATGCTTATACAGAGAAATCACATCTATGTGGTAATTATGAAATCAAGGAACCATATAAGGCAGAAAGTGAGGAAGAAAATGGCTGATTGTAGATATTGTGCAAACGTGGATGTTTGCCAGTACATTGTAGCACCAGATGACTGTGAAGATTTTGAGGAAACCTTTGAGCATCATTGGGAAATGATGGATGACATTGAAAGAGAAGAATACAGCTCATACGATGCAGAAAGTGAGGAATGATATGACTAATTCAGAGGCGGTCAGTTTGCTGATGAGCAACGAATATTACAATAGGGGCTACAAACTAGGTGTATCTGATGTATCGGACAAGATAAAACGTGATATTTTCAATGCCTGTAGTGATAGTTATCATACGCCTGTCCGCAAATTGGATTGTGAAACGATTTTTGAGATTATCGACAAGTACAGGGCAGGAAGCGAGGCAGAATGATAGATAGACCTTGGTACAGAAGCGTTCCGACATTCCGTGGTTATGAAGATTATCACGATGCAGAGCAGTATACTAAAGGCTGGAATGATGCTATGGATTATATTTTCCCGGAAATAAAGAAAGCAAGGGAAGAAGAATCCATAAGGAAAAAATTCCGCATTATCAGGAAAGAAGGAAGTGAGGAAGTATGACAAACGAAGCAAACGAAGTCTATGAATTGATGAAATGTTTTTACGGAAGTTTTATCAATTCTGATGGTGAGCTGATTATTTCAAGGAAGGGAAATGTGTATTTTAATGTAAGGGATTGTGATAACAAAGAAGATGTTATATGCAAGTTGCTTGAATGGTGTTCCAGACCGATTGCAAAAGGTGAGCCATACAGCACAGCACGTAGGAACATTGAATGGAGAGGATGGTTGCTCTGCGGATATAATAATTATTTAGGGACTAACTTCACGCCAAGTGATATGTTGCTGATATATGACAGGCTCGGAAATAAAGTAAATCATCCGTTGACATTAAAGTTCATACGCAGTGATTATGATTTATCGGTCTTAAAAGAAAGCGAGGAAGAAGAATGACAATTGACGAAGCAATCAAGAGATATACCAGCAACGCTGAATATGAGCGTACGCACGGCAATCTGCAAGGGTGCAGTGATTTTAAACAGCTTGCAGTGTGGCTTGAAGAACTGAAGCAGTTAAGGGAGCAGACAAGATGGATTCTGGTAAGCGAGAAGTTACCAGAAGATTTAGAACCAGTCAACATTACGTGGGTGAATCATAATCCCGAAAGTTATTATGCGGATATTAAGGATAAGCCATTTACGGCAACAGGCGTGTACTATAACGGACAATGGTACTGGTATTCTACATTATGCACCGACATTCTTAAGGCATACGGTCATAATCACGATGATATTATCGATGACGACATTGAAATAACAGCGTGGATGCCGTTACCGAAAGGCTATCAAGGAGAAAGCGAGGAATAATATGACAAGAGAAGAAATATGTAACTCTATGACAGTACAGGATGCTGTCAGGGTGCTTAAAGAAACAAACTGCTACGGAACTATGGACATAGCTAAATCCGTGATATTAAGGGCATTAGAGCAGGAGCCTTGTGAAGATTGCTGTAATGGTAATCAGACAGAGAAAGCGAAATTATGTCAGAAATCATATATCGCAGGAATGGAACATATCATCAAAGTAAGTAAAGACGGACAGCCGAGTGAGGACTGGAATGCAGTACTTGATGAGCTAAATAGAATCGGCAGAAACGCATTTAAGGATGATACTGATTACGATAATCTTTTTGATTTTATAAGCAATTTACCAAATGTTAAGCCACAGTCAAAGACAGATATTCTTGACAAGATAGAAGCCGAGATAGGACAGGCATTTCTTGATGATAAGGCTATGCAGGAGCACACAGTTAAAAAGTGTTTAGGGATTATAGATAAGTACAAGGGAGAAAGAAAGGGATAATATGCTGATTTTACCCATAAAGAAAAAATGGTACGAAATGATTCTGTCTGGAGAAAAGAAGGAAGAATACAGGGAACTGAAGCCTTATTACCAGAAGAGGTTCGTGAATTTATGGCAGGGGAGCCTCATCGGATTTGATGCCAAAAGAAAAGTAATGTTCAGGAACGGATATTCAAAGCAGTCTCCGTCATTTGTTGCAACGGTGACAATCAGTATCGGAACAGGGAAGAGAGAATGGGGAGCAGAGGAAGGAAAGGATTATTACGTCCTGAAAATATGCGACATTGAGCCAGAGGGCATTCAGTAACGCTGGATGCTCTATTTTTTTATGCATTTACTACGAAAAAAAGTCACGATATTCATTCATAGCTTGACAATAACGGATAAATATGATATAATAGATACATAGTAAATAGCTTGTTTAAGGCAAAAACGGAGAGCGAGGTAAAGGGATGACGGCAGAAAGAGAAAAGGCAATCAATGAATGGTTAAGAGTGCATTGTCCGATGTGTGCAAATAATGACGACAGAGGAACAGATTTTCTGAACTGTCAGTGTGAATGCGAAGTACAGAAAGATGTCGGAATTGCCTGCATTCATTATGAGGAAGCGGAAGAGAGCGAGGAATGAATATGAGAGCAGAAGATATAGCATTAAGAAGTGAAATGAGACAGATGTTGAATGAGGCAGGATTTAATAGGGAGACCATTAAGCAAATGGTCAGAGATAGTCTTAACGACATTGTAAGAAATCAGGTAAACCAAGTATTGAAGGAAAGAAGAGAAACGGATTTAAGCGGGGCAGTTTCCGACTATATCGAAAGCAAGCTTTATGCACAGGTAAAGAGATGTACGGAAGATGCCATCAGAGAAAAAATAAGACGAATGGAATTTAAAATGAACATCGATGTAGACATTAACAGAGAGAGTGAGGATAAGTAAATGCCAGATGTTGAGATTGTGATTAAGATGTCAGAAGAGGAATACAATAAAATCAAGGAAAATGATTACGGATTTTTTAACGGTCGATTTTTTCAGATGATAAGACTTGGTACTCTGCTTCCTAAAGGACACGGAAGATTGGGAGATTTAGATGCACTTAAAGAAAATATGGAAAACGGCATCAGAGCAGGACTTTTAGAAGAAGGCTACGAGCGTTATACGAACATCCTCGATATGGATGATTGTGTTGAATGTGTAGAATTTGCAGATACAATCATAGAAGCAGACAAGGAGAAGAGAGATGCAGATAGTAATTGATATACCAGAAGATTTTTATGAAGCATTAAAAAAGACAGACGAAATGTCAAGCGGTCTGCGTAGTGAAAAAACACTTATGTCGGTCGTATACAGTGCCGTGGCAAAAGGAACTCCGTTTCCTGAAGAGCCTGTTCTTAACAAAATAAGAGCAGAGATGGCTGATTTAGCAAGCCGTACTATGAATGATAATCGTGCAAGCGGTATGTGGACTTGTATAGACATTCTTGATAAGTATAAGAGAGAAAGGAAAGAGAGGGGTAATATGACAGAGAAAGACAATGAGTCCGTTGAGAAGGAAGAAAAGACAGGGCATTGGATGCACTGGATATATTCAAGTGATTACGTCAACGATACGGCATATAAGTGTTCAGAGTGCGGATTTGAGCAGAAGAAATCAGAAAAGCTCTCACGCTGTCCGAAGTGCAAAAGCAAAATGCAGGAATACGGAGACTAAAAGGAGAAAGAAATGTCAGATACAGAAATCAGGAACGCCATTTTAAGAAGGATAGAAGAGTACATCGCAGACATAGAACTGGTGGGAGAGCTCACGGAAGATGAAAAGACAATCTTTGAGAGCGTAAAGAACATCGTAAATAACGAGTTCGAGAAGGCATCGTACAAGAAAGAAAAGGGAAAGGACACCTTTAAGCTGGAATTTGAGCTTCCGATGGAGTTCAAAAAGGACTTTGAGGAAGATGAGCTTATGGGACAGAACCGTATGTACGACTGCTTTGCAAGGATAGGAGCAGATATAAGGGCAGATATGAAGTGGACGGATATGAAATTCAGTGCAGGGAAGTCCCGTCCGTCCGTGTCCGAATTATCCGTATCACCGTATTACGCCGAGATAAGCGATGTGCTGAAGGAGAGCTTTGCCGATGCAGTGGTAATCGAAGAAGAAGGTAAGCTAAAGGTCAGCATAGAACTGCCGAGCGGATATAAGAAGGATTTCGAGAAATCCACGGAAGGAAACAGCAACGTAACGCACTTCCTTGCTATGGCGGTATCAGAGATAGATGGGGGACATATGGACATAACAGGCAGATACGAAAAGGAGATATGCGTGGCATTAAAGGACGCTTTCCTTAAGGTACTGCCTGAACCAGATAAGGAAAAGAAGATAGGAAGGGAATGAATATCCGTTGACAATAACGGATAAATATGATATAATATTAAAGGGCATACGATAAGTAATTTGAAAAAAGGAGATAATTCTATGGTCAAAAAAGAAGGAAACGGATATTCCGTAAACGGACAGCATATAGACGCTCAGTCGGCTCGTGAACTTATGAACTTCATTGACAATGAATTTTATCGTGAAGATGTAATGGAACATCTCAGTGACCAGTACGGTGAAGAGCTGACGGAGAAGCTTCCCGAAGGACTTCTGGATGAAATCGTTGATAAATACGCTGAAAGAAGAGAGAACAGTGAGGACTGGCACATTCACATTGATGAAGCAATAAGCGAGTATGGGAGCGAAATAGAAGCCATTCAGCACTCCGCTCCTACTGAAATACTTGCAGATTGTCTTGAGCAGATGATGTTTGAACGTGGCGAGTATGACTTTGCAGAATCAGACCGCATCCGCTGGCTTGATGACATTCCAGAGCCATACGCTCTTGCAGACGACCCTGAAATACTTAAAGAAGCACGTGATACCGTTAAAAAGAACATTGAAAACGCTCTGAACGGTGGACCTTATGACATTTCCGCCATTAAGGACTATCTGAAAGACGAACTGGCTCAAATGGACGAGGAAGACGAGCTTGTTCCTAAAGCTGAAAGCTATTTAAAAAAAGTTGAAGGAATGGAAGCTGACAAAAGAAAAGCCCTCACGCAGTCCGAAATGCAGAAGTAAGCAGTTCATAGAGTGCAGGAGAGGGATTGACCTAGCAGGGTAAAGGCAGAGAAGGATAAAATAATCAAGGCGTGGAACACGACGAGAAAGGAGAATTTTATGAAGTACAGTTTAAGCAGATGCGTATATAAGACATCTGATGAGAAGTTCGTTAAGAGATACAAGGAAACAGAGAATGATAAGGGAGCGAGAGAAGAGCTTATCAGGGAAATCATTGAAGAGGGGTATGTGAGCAACGTAAACCTTGATGATGATGCGTACCTTGACTTTGACAGCAAAGAAGACGGAGAGGAAGCCCTTAAGGAAAAGGGAACGGAAGCGGAGTTTGACGGAAAGGAAATCAAGGCAGTATGGTGGGAGCTATCGGAAGAGAAGAATGATGAGCTGACCACAATCGGAACATCGTTCTAGGAGAAGGCTATGGATGAAGAGGTAAGAGAAAAGCATTACAATGTCTATGATGTGGACGGCTTCTGGAAAGATGAGGAAATGAGCCTAGAAGAATATGATGAAGCGGTAAGGATTTACAGAGAGCTTGATGACGTGCTCCTAGGGAGACGTAAGTAAAAGGAATAAGTGAAAGGAGAAAAAAGATAAATGGAAGAGAGAGGTCTTATCTTAAAGAACTCCATTGAGAAGATGGGGAAGATAGAGTTCAACTACGAGGAATTAAAGAGCGAGATGCTAGCAAAGCTTGATTTCTACACCAACCTTGTATACACTGAGGAAGACATCAAGGTAGCGAAGAAGGACAGAGCGGAGCTGAACAAGGAAAGAAAGAAAATCAACGACACAAGGATAGCGCTTGAGAAGGAGTATATGGCACCGTTCAAGGAGTTCAAGGACAAGGTAGCAGAAATCCTTGACATAATGGATAAGTCGGTCGCTATGGTAGATACTCAGGTAAAGGCTTACGAAGAGAACCAGCGCAAGGTAAAGATGGCTACCATTGAAGAGATATTTAAGAAAGAGAGAGGAAAGCACGAGAACATCGGATGGCTCACTCTCGATAAGATAATGGATGCGAGATGGCTCAACGTAACGGAGTCTCTTGATTCAATAGAGAAGTCAATATCCGAAAAGACAAGAAAGATAAGTTCGGACTATGAGACAATCGGAACAATGCCTATGGGCTTTGAAGCCAAGGAGCTTTATAAGGGATGCCTTGACATCGGAGAATCGATAAAGAGGGGCAAGGAAATCGTCGATATGCAGAGGCGAAAGGAAGAAGAGGCAAAGAGAAGAGCCGAGGAAGAAGCGAAGAGGGCAGAGGAAGCAAGACGCAGGGAAGCCGAGAAGAAGGGCGAGCCAGTAGATAACGGAAGATGGGTAAATCTTTCAGTTCATCTCACCAAGGCGCAGGAAGCGGAGCTTTTTGCATTCCTTGAATCAAAGGGAATACAGTACGAAGGCGTAAGCGAGGCAAAAGAGAACAGAAGCGTAGGCAAGGAGTGAGAAATGTAATGAAGAGACCATTTTCATTTCCTGTGAGGAAATTCATTTCCCTTACGGGAAATGGGATGGTCTCTTTTTATGCCTTTCACAGCATTAAACCCTTGACAATAACGGATAAATATGATATAATTAGGTAGTAGTAAAACACGTACATAGGTACGAAAAATAATAAACGAAAGGTGAGAAGAATATGGTCAATTTTAGGTTCATTAATGCAGGTGAGGAAAAGGATGCAGAAAAGGTAACAGAGATGGCGAGAAAGGTCACGAAGGAAGAAATCCTTGACAATCTTTATTACGTTCCTATGGCAAAAAACGATAACAGGGGAAATACCGCAGTAGAGATAGGCGACATAAGATTCGGATATTCAATGATAAAGAATCTTGATGAAAATGAGGAAGTAAATTCAGAAAAGCCTTACGCAGATAATGGCTCAAAGCTCATCCTTATGATAAATGATGACGCTATGAAGAAGTACGGCATAACAGAGGAAGAGCTTAAAAAGAACGTAAAGGACTTTAATGACTATAAGATAACCAAGCTCAGTGATATGTTCGGGATATTTAAGAGCTTACAGGGCGAGGACGAAAGCCTGCCTTATGATTTAAGCGGAATGAGGGAAATCTTCGTGGTATTCGGTAAGGACGGAATGAGCGGTGCTAACGTACTTATGAGCGATAAGGCTTTAAGCGATATAGAGGAAAGAATGGGCGAGGGCTTTTACGTGCTTCCTTCATCAATATACGAGGTACTGATTGTGCCAAAGAGCTTTGGTAAGAGCGAGCGTGAATTAGTGAAAATGGTAAGGGAAGTGAACGCTAATGCAGTAGCTGAAAAGGAACAGCTTTCAGATTCGATATTTAAGTACGAGATGGGCGAAATAGAGATGATAAAGGAAAAACATAGAGAAAAGAAAGCTCCTTCATTAGACTGATAGAAAAAAGCGGGGAGAAAAAAAGAATGAACGAGATGGAGACAGTAATGAGCATAGTCAACGAAAGGCTCGAAGGCGAGTGCGTGATGAGCCTTTCGGAAACAAATGGTGGCATAGAGATAAACATAACCCTTGAAGAAAATGACGTATTCGATTTGGTAGACGGTGCGACAATGGATGCGGATTACTTTGACGGAAAGTCCGTATATGGGATTTCGGACATAATCTGTAAGGAAGTCTATCCTGCGCTTAAGATGGCAAGAAGGGCAGAGCTTTTAAGCAGTGTAAGATACGGCGGATTTCCCTTATCAGGCTTTCAGGAAACCCTCGATTTGGCAGAGGTCTTAATACCGCCGCAGTACCGCAAGATAAGGAAGGTAGTCGGAGACATAGTGTTCTTTTACTGGGTACCGTCAAGAACGGTCATAACGGGCGGTGCGGATGATACCAAGACGGAAGTGGCACGAAGGCTGTTCGACCACAGTTCGAGCCTTGACTATGAAGCAATGGAGAGATACGGGATAACCTTGGAAGAGCTTGAGAAATCTGCAGAGCAGAACGCACCAAAATTCGTAATGAACCGCAAAATCGACAGGAGCGGAGAGCATAGGATTGGCGTAGTAAGCTCAAAGAAAGGACAGGGGCTTTCAGTACTGTGCAACGAAAAGATATTAAGCAGGATAATGAAAGCTATGGGCGAAGAGAAGGTATATCTCGTTCCTGCAAGCGATAACGAGGTCGTGGTAATACCAGAAGGTGACGATGTGTTAAGGAAAGGGTGGAGAAATCTGATAGAAAGTGATTTCAGGGGCGCACTCCGTTCACTGTATGAATGCGGAAAGAACGGACTTAATTTAGTGGAGGAAGAAGAGGAATGATAATAGTGTTATCTGGAAAGAGCGGCGCAGGAAAGAACGCCGTAATGGAAAAGATGATTGAGGAAGCAAGGGGCGACATACTGCCCCTGATTTCTGCGACAACGAGACCTATGAGGGAAGGCGAGATAGACGGAAAGGACTATTTCTTTGTAAGCGAAGAAGAGTTCAGGAAGAAGGAATCAGAAGGACAGATAATTGAAAAAAGGGAGTACCAGAGCGCAGACGGTAGCGTATGGCATTACGGAACAATGGAGTTCATAAATGCGCAGGGCGACTACGTAAAGATACTTGACAGAGAGGGAGCCGAAAAGTTCAGGGAGCGTTACGGAGACGGATGTTTCCTCGTGTATCTGGACGTGGACGATAAGACGAGAAGAAAAAGGGCTGAAAGAAGAGGGTCCTTTAACGCAGACGAATGGGAAAAGAGAGAGAAAAGAGAAAAAGAAGAGTTCAGGGACGTGCCTTATAACTACAGGGCAGAGAACTACGACCTTGAAACTGCGGCGTATAACATAATGGATGCCCTTGAGACCTATAAGGAAGCGGTAAGGAAAAAGGAAATTACCAGAAAAGAGAACGGAGTATGTGACGAGAGCAGGATTATCGTCTATGAGGAAACGGAGTCAGGCACTGGGGCGGTAATCTTTAAGTCCACTACGGAAAAGAGCATAGAGGCAGAAGAGAAGTTCATTGATGAGAATTTCGGCAGGTGAAACAGAGCAGTGACTGCTCCCCTTGACAATAACGGATAAATATGATATAATACGTATTAGAAAGGGGATGAGAAAGGTGAAGGTATGAAGAGAAAGAAGATTGAAGAGACCAAGGAAAACGAGATGAATGGTGGTAAGGATAAGACAGGGGAGCCTTGTGAGGAAAAGATGAAGACATATATGACCAGTGAGGAATGTGCCGACTACCTGCAGATTTCAATCCAGACACTGTATTCCTACATAAAGAAATACCCTGATTTTCCTTGTGAGAGACTGACCTTTGAGGAAAGAAGACATCCAGTATGGTGCTCAAGGAAGTACCGTTTTGATAAGGAAAAGGTAGATGCGTACAAAATCCCGAAGCCAGAGCAGGACGAAGACAGGATGACGCTGTCGGAGTGTGCGAATTTCCTTAACGTATCGGTGAACACGCTGTACAGGTATATGAGCAAGTACCCAGATTTTCCTTATGAAAGAAAGGGAAGAAGGTACATATTCAGCAAGGAAGCGGTAAGCAGATATAAGTTCCCGAAGCATTCAAGGAAGAGAAAGCTAGAGAGCTATCTGACGCAGGAAGAGCTAGAGGCGGTGCTTGATGTGGAGAGGGAGAAGCTTGCGGAATACATATCCCGCAAGGATTTTCCAAAACTGCAGATAGGCAAGGTCGTAAGATACGACTTAGAAGAAGTGGGGACATATCTAGGGAATGATTTAGATAACATAGGGGACGGAATCCTTTTGTCAAAGGCGGAGCTGGGCGAAGTATTTAACGTCTCGCAGTCAACGCTAGACAGATACTTAAGAAGGAAAGACTTCCCGAAGAAGAAGGTAGGTCCAAGGTACAGATACGATTTAAATAAGGTAAAGGACTATTTCAGGACAAAGGGAGCGGAGAGAGATGACGAAAGAGAGCAGGAGTAAGACAGCCGAGCTCTTCATCGCAGGTCACCCAGTAGGAAAAGGGAGACCAAAGATAAGCACACTGACGACGAAGAAGAAAAAGAAGATAGTAAGGGCTTACACGCCGAAGAGAACGGCTGATTACGAAAAGATGGTACAGTCGGCATATCTGATAAAATACGGAGAAGGGAAGCTGTTCGGAGAAGTTCCCCTTGAAATGGAGATAGAAGCGGTATATGCCGTACCGAAGTCCTATACGAAGAAAAGGACGGAGAAATGCATAAAGGGTCTTGAGCTTCCAACGAAGAAGCCAGATGCAGACAACATAATAAAGGTAATAGCAGATGCACTGAACAAAATTATGTACCCTGATGACAGATTCATAACGAAGGTGTCAATAACGAAGAGGTACATATGTGACCCGGGCGATGAGGAAGAGGGCGTATGCGTCAGGGTAGCACCGATAGGGCTTGATGAGTAAAAGTCGGGGGATTAAGTATAAGGAAACGGTAAAAAAGATAAAGAATTGACAATTTGGATTAAATGTTGTATAATTCCGCCTAGTTGCGGTTACAGAGTAACACAATCACAAAACAAAAAACGGTTTTTTTATACGAAAAGGAGAACGATTTATGAGAAAGAGAATGCTTTTATTAACATTAAGTGCGGTAACAGCCATTACAATGACAGGCTGTGCAGGAAAGAAAGACGGAGAAGAAGCGACCACAAAGCCAGCGGTAATGGCAGAGACATCACAGGTGAACACCGAGAAGAAAGAAGAAGAGGAAGTGACCACGGTGACCACCACGGATGAGGAAACCGAAGAAAATAGCACCGAGGCGACATCAAAAGATGCAGTGGAAGATGAATATATCGAAGACCATTTTGCTGACCTTTACATCAACGGAGCCCAGTACAAGATAGATTTCAATGGCTCCGATGAATTTGGTTATCCTGTCTTTGCTTCACCTACCCTTGATGAAATCTGTGAAAGAAGCGGACTGGTAGTCCAGACAGATACGGAAGGCTACGTATATCCGACCTATCTTGACTCATTGCCACAGACAGGTGCGATAAGGACAGGCGGACTTAATGACGGAATATGGATTGACCCTGATATGCACGTAGTCACCTACGTAGGAGAAAAGGCAGTGACCGACCTTAAGGTAGGGGATAAAATCCTTGAGATAAACGGTAACGCTTATGATGAGAATGGGGGAACGATAACGACAGATGATAATGTAAATGATTACCGCATGCCTTATGAGGCTGGGGATTACAGAGAATTTGTAGAGATTGCCGTAAGTGACATTGAGAGAGAAAAAAAAGAAGAAATTGAAAGGTATGGCACAACCGAGTATCTTTATAAAGATGTCAAGCTCAAGGTGACAGATGAGAACGGTAAGGAAGCAGAGAGGACAGCCGACATTAACGAAGGTTATCAACCAGCTGGAGTATATGTAGGGAAGCGCAACGGAAAGCTTAAATCCATAATGATAGCAGGCAAGGAAATGGAGAACATAGCGAGCATCGGACCTATGGCGACAGGAAGCACCACAAGGGAGTTTATGTGCGGAACATACACGGAGACGGAGTATGATGAGGAAAAGAGAGAAGGAAAGTACAAGAACACATCAATAGCGGATGCAGGGAACTCGATTCTCACCGTATGGTATGACGAGAACGGAGTAATGGAAGCGATGGAGATAGAAGTCGCCGAAGAATAATAAAAAAAAGAAAAGGAGCAAAAAGGAAAATGACGAATGCAGAAGAGACTTACACAAACCTGAACAAGTATTTACTCTTATCAGTACCGATAAGGGACTATCTTAAGATGGTGAAGGGGGGGAATTTCGTATTTACGATACCGATACAGAGAAATGACGTATGGGACGTAAAGAGAAAGAGCCTTCTCATCGACAGCTTACTGAAGAACTATCCGATAAATCCGTTCTATGTAGTAAAGAACGGCAACGTATGCAACTGCATAGACGGAAAGCAGAGAAGCCTTACGATAAAGAGCTTCGTAGATGATGAGTTCGCACTCACGGGGCTAAGTGATGCGGAGCTAGAAGGAAAGAAGTTCTCCGAGCTGGATGAGGACCAGCAGTATGAGATAATGGGATATACCCTAACGGTGAACCGCTTTGACGGAATAGATGATGAAGAAGTGAGGGAGATAATGAGCCGTATGAACAACGGAAAGGCATTATCTGGAGTAGAGCTTAGCAGAATCAAGGCAAAGACCCTATCGGTAATCTCAGGGCTCGGTGAGCACAGATTATTTATGGAGAACCTCTCACAGAACGCACTCTGCCACTTCATCAACGAAGAGATGGTAATCAAGACGGCGATTATGGATAGCGGAAATTACGACCTTTCATTAAAGAACGTAAAGAAGTACTATGAGGACTTTGACTTCGGAGAGATTAAGGATGAGCTTTCTGAGACATTTGATGCTACGGCAAAGGCACTTGACGTGACAAAGAGCGTAGCACCGAAGAAGGTCTACGGCAAGATAATAAAGAAGATTAATCTTCTTACGGTAATAAACTTCGTAGCAGAAACGGAGAACGCAGGAGAGAGGACGGAGGAAATCGGGAACTTCCTTGCGGAGTTCTTTGACGACCTTCCTTCTGATTACGCAGAGGCTAGCAAGATGCACTCCACCAACGAGGACAACGTCCTTACAAGAAGGGACTGCATAAGGCTTGCATTCGATACCTGCATTAAGTAAAAAAGAGAAGCAATAATAAAAAAAGGACACTGCCAGAGCGGGCATTGTCCTTCTTTTTTTGTGCAAAAAGTCTGATGACGAAATCAGAGTAAGCGAATTTCACGCATAGTGATAGCTTACAGATACATTATAATAAGAAAAACGCACGTTGTCAATAGCATTCAGTATTTCTGATTGCAGGAAATCCCTGACAGGAAAACAAAAAGGAACTAAAAAGAATGACAAAAGATTGTAAAAGATTATGAATAACGAAAGATTTTCATTGACAAAAATGTAAAAATGTGATACAATTATATGTGTAAAGGAGCTACAAAAAAACAGATTCAGCAAAAAAAGGAGAACCGATTATGAGCGATTTCTTAAAGAATTACAGCAAGACATTTTCAGACATTGCGGAAGACGTAAAGAACATCACAGACACGAGAGAGGATGTCGTAATCACGAAGGACAACTACAGGGAGTGGAGCGATGCCTCGCTTTACACTGGAGAGGGATTAAGGAGCCTTGGGGCGAGATTAAAGTTCCCTTATGATTTCGTAAAGGACATCTACAACAGCAATCCTAAGCTTTCAGAAGAAATCATCAATGACAGGGCAGAGCAGTTCTTTTCAAGGGAAGGCAATGCCTCATACCTCAACAGGACATTTAACGGAATGGTAGAAGGCGTCGTATCATCATCATACAACAAGTTTGATGACGACAAGGTAATCGACTTACTGGAAGGAACCAGCATAGAAGGTCTTAATTTCAGGAACAACATAATCACGCCGAGCAGGTTCCACGTAAGAGGGATTGACTTAAATTCAAGGTTCAGCCTAGACACGGATGACAGCAACGTAAACAGAAAGAGCGATATGTTCTTTGCCTACTTCATAGACAATTCTATGACAGGACTTTCATCATTCAGGGTAACGCTTGCGATATACAGACAGGTCTGCACCAACGGAATGATAGTCGGAAAGGAAAAGTTCACCGTAGCAAGATATGTCCACACTGGTGCAAAGGACTACAGGAGCGATTTCATTGAAGCACTTTCGTTCCTAGAGGACAAGAAGGAAGACTTAAAGGCACTCGTAAGGACGCTTGACATAGAGAAGGCGGATAAGTTCAACGAGATGAGGGAAGACTACAAGAAGAAGTTCCTGCGCACCTCACTCGGAATAGGTGAGAAGCCGTCAGAGAAAATCCTTGAGCTTTACGGAATGTACGGCGGAAAGACAAAGTGGCAGTTGATACAGGCAGTCACGGAGTATGCAAGGGACGTGAAGGACATCAACAGAAGAGAGTTCCTTGAAACAAGGGCATATAATCTGGTAGCATAACTAAAGACAGTCAGGAATCCAAAAGAAAAAGAGGGAAGACTAGGAGCTTCCCCCTCTTTCTTTGAGAAAATACGGAAAGGCATTACAGATGGAAGTTAAGGACAGCAGGGGAGAGAAGAGAAACGAAAGGCAGAAGAAGCACATAGACAATTCGGAAGAGAAGAACAGGCTGAACAATCTGTCTTCAAAGGACAGGATGTATCTGACGAGGAAGTACTACATACTTGAAGAGATGGAGCAGATGGACTATGCGATACCGCTAATAGTATATGCGGTAAGGCACAAGAGGTATGATGACAGATGCCTATGCATAACGGCAGAGAACGCAAGGAAGCTGTTAGGCGACAAACAGTTCCTGAGGGGAGTATCGAAAAGCGCATTTGACTTTGAGGCAGAAGAGAAGGTAGAAGGCACTGACTATACGGTAATCTTCGATGCGAACGTATTAAGGCGAAACAGCGTATCGAAATACGTGCGTATGAAGGAGCTGAACACGAATGTCAAGGAGATAATGGAGAAGAAGAATGGAAGAAAAGATATTGTCAAGGCTTAACGGAGAATACACCATTGCCGTAAAGGACAAGACGGGAATACGTTTTGTCAGAAAGAGCGGTGAGATGATAGTGACCAGAGGGATAATGGGGAACAAGCCAGTGATACTGGGAATGGTATCAGAGGGCGTATACAAGCCCGTACAGGAAGCGTTCATAAACGGAAGGAAGATAGACGTGATGGACATAAAGGAAGATGGCGGGGAACTGCTGATAAGAATAGCGGATTGAAAGGAGAAAGGATATGTTCGAGGAAGAGAGAATAGAGAAGTTCAATGAGAGGGATTTCCTTACGATAAAGGAAGCTGTAGAGGAATACCGCATACTTTTAGGCGGTGAGACGACGGCTAGAAGAATAGCGAAGGAGCACCCAGAGGTGACCCTTGTGGTAGGGAACAGGATATTTTTCAGAAGAAGGGCTTTAGAGAATCTGTTCAATGAAAGCCAGCAGATTTAAAGCGAGGTGAGATGTATGGGAGCATTTTGGTACTTACTTACAGACTTTAGGACATCTGAAAAAGCAGACTATGAAAATAATCCAGAGCTCTTTGTAGCTTCCGTCCTAGTACTGATATTAGGTGCGATAATCGTTCCGCTGATTGAAAGGATAGGAGATAAGAAGGATAAGGACAAAGACGAAGATAGAAAGGAGAGAAAATGAAGGAACGGCTAAAGAACGGCTGTCTTTTTTTACAGGAAGGCGGGTTCACGGTAATTGCTGGAATAGAGAAGGGACCTTACGTAATGATAAGGGGAGCTTTTGACCTAGAGAATACGGAATACAGGGAAGAGAAATTAAAGGAGATGCTGAACGGTCGCCTATTGGTAAAGGACAGGGAAGGAGTACTGGGCGAAATGCCCATATCTGTAATAGATGAGCTGAAGGCATACTTCGGGGAAGAGAGGCAGGAGCGTGTACGAGAGAGGATTTGACCTGTACGACAGGACATCCAGATACAAGCTGGACGGAAAGCTGGTCCCGATATTCGAGTGGAAAGGCGAGAAAGTAATAGAGATAAACGACAGGGCAAGAGAGCTTTTTATGGAGCAGGGCGACTGGCAGGCAAAGCTCCTGATACAGTATATGGATAACGGAAGATTCACCATATACGTACCGATAGGCGAAAGATACCCTATGATAAGGGACGAGGGGAAACTCCCCTACAGCCTTTATTCAAGGCTTGATGCCATACTGTATGATGAAAGGAACAGGGAAAGGCTGATAAAAGGAATAGCGAAGGAAGTGACTTAACGTGGCTGATTTTGATTACATAGACAGGCTCGTAGAGAAGATGGAATATCTGATAAAAGTGATAGAAGACCTAGGGTTCTGTCTGGAACAGGAAAAAAACGAGACCGCCGAGCTGTACAGATACGCAGGAATGGATAAGGACAGCGCATACGCAGGGTTCATAGACTTAAGATGTTCCATACTAAGGCGCATACAGATACTTCCCGTGTACTGACCTCTGCCAGAGTACTGCTTGACAATAACGGATAAATATGATATAATAGGTACATAGCAAACAAGTGCAAATGTTTGCTATTGACGAAATCAGAGCAAGCGAAAGGAGCGTACTATGGTAGTAGAGATTACTTTAGGTCAGTTCCTTATCATCGTAGCATTTTCATTCGTGATGTCAGTAGTAATAACTACGATGGAAGGAAGATGGATTGCATTAGGAAAGAGCGTCTTAAGGGCAATCAGAAAAGCATTCATAGGTCTGAGAGACGCTATGAGGCAGTATCACAGATACACCGTATGGCATTCATATCACAAGAAGAAGATGGAATACATCGAGATTTTCGGAGAGAAGGGAATGTAAGAAAAAGGTCACGCCTGCTAAAACAGTGACCGTGCGGGAATATCGCAGGGAATACCGCATTTAAAAAGAAAATTTAAGGAGCCAGAATGAAGATTAGCATAGAAAAAGAAGAACTGATAAGGGGGCTGTCTACCGTCAAGGGGACAGCCTATGTAAATGTATCGGCATTTGAGAATGGCAAGAGCGACGTGCATAACGGAGCGGTACTTATGAGATATACCGACGGAGCAGTGAAGTTCATCACCTCGAACATACTGACAAGCACCGTAGCAAGGGTAGAGTGCGAATGTGACGTAGAGGGAGAGATGGAGTGCGACACCGAACTGCTCCTTGGGATAGCGAAGATGCTAGAGGGAAAGATTACCCTAGAGCTGAAGATGGACAAGATACTCGTAAAGGGAGCGAAGGGGAAGTACGAAGTGACTTCCATAGCTACTTACGGCTTCCCTGTACCGAAGGTAGTAGAAGGCGAGAAAGTAACGCTTGACTGCGATTCGTTAAGGGAGGGGATAAAGACGGTATCGTATGCAAAGAGCATAAAGACACCTACGGAGCTTATGGGCGGAATGAGCCTTTTGTGCAAGGGGAACGTACTAAGACTTACGTGCCTTAACGGACACCGAATAGCGATATGTAACATCACGTGTCCTAAGGAGTTCGAGACGGTAATCCCAGCGGTATCTATGGAAAGGCTCACGGACATACTAGATGAGGGTACGGTAGACCTTACAATAGGAAACACATCGGCTATGGCAGAGTGCGGAGGAACACAGAGATATATGTTGCTCACGGACGGAAAGTACTTCAACATAGGAAGTATGCTGACGGATAAGTACAAGACAAGGATAAAGGTGAACAGGGAAGCCCTAAAGAGCTGTATGACAAGGAGCAGGATAATGATGAAGGCAGAAGAGAAGAGACCAGTAATCTTTTCGATAACGGACGGAGAGATGTCGGTCGAGCTTACGGGAGCATACGGCACGTTCAGGGAGAACATTCCGATAGAGAAGAGCGGAGACGATTTGGAGATAGGGTTCAACCCAGAATACATCTCGAATGCCCTGAGTGCGATAAGGAGCGAGGAAGAGACTTCCGACCTGTATTTTGCAGGAACGATGGCACCGCTCTACATCTATGATGTGGCAAGGACATACACTCACGTAATATTGCCGGTAAATACGGTAGCGAGGTAAAGGTGGAATATGGCAGTAAGGAAGAAGAGAGACAGGTTCGGGAAAATCCTTGAAGAAGGCGAGAGACAGAGATGCGTGAACGGGACGTATTCCTACGAATACAGATATACATCTGGCGGGATAAGATGTTCCGTATCGGCGACAACGCTTGAAGAACTCCGTGAAAAGGAAAAACTGATAAAGGCGGGGCTCCTGAACAGGAACAAATCAACGCTGAATGATGTATACGACCTATGGAAGAAGGTGAGGGAGCCTTCGCTTAAGATAACGACACTGCAGAACTGGAGCAGGCTGTGGGAGAACCACGTAAGGGAAACACTCGGTAGAAAGAACATAACGGAGATAAAGCGTTCGTCCGTAACGTTCTTTTTAAACTCACTAGCCAGCAAGAAGGGGCATAAGATAAAGACTCTTGAGATGGTCTACACGGTAATTCGGCAGGTCCTAGAGCTTGCCGTAGACGAGGGAGCGATAGAGATAAATCCAGCGGATAAGGCTTGGAAGGACGTAAGCAGGGCGCACAGGAACGACAGAAAGAAGATAGAAGCCCTGACACGAAAACAGCAGGAAGTCCTAGAGGAATATATGAATGAGCACCCTGACTACTACACACCGCTTATGACCTTCCTATTATGGTCTGGCTTAAGAATAGGCGAAGCATTAGCCCTGACCGTAAAGGACATAGACTTTGTGAACAGAAGGATAACGGTAGAAAAGAGCCTGTATCATATAAAGGGCAGTGAAGGAATTGAGTTCCATATCGGAATGCCGAAAACGGAGAACTCCATAAGGACGATACCGTTATTTCCTAAGGCAGAAGAAGCACTAAGGAAAGCCATTGAGATGAAGCGTTTCAAGACGAAGGTAGACGGCTATGAGCCGATATTCTTATCATATACGGGGCGACCTATGCTGGCAAGCACGGCTGACAAAGCCCTAGCCAGAATAATCGGGAAATGCAACGACAGGTTCGATAAGGTAGGAAGAGAGCTCATAACGTTAGACGCATCAGAGTCGATAGTTCCGAAGGTAACGGTACATCAGCTCAGGCATTCGTTCGCCACGAGAATGGTGGAAAGCGGGGTCAACGTAAAGGTAATACAGGTGATTATGGGACATTCCAACATAAACATCACCCTGAACGTATACACTGACGTATCGGAAGAATTTAAGCAGAACGCAGTGAGCCAGATGCTTAACGAGATGGGCTATGGCAACGGAACATAACAAAAGGACGCAATAAAAAAGGAGCATTCTTTTTTTCTCCTAAAGAAAGGAATGCTCTTATTTTTATGCCATAAAAAAGCGTCCAGAAACCACGGATTCTGAACGCAATCATTTAAAGGAAGTCCGAAACTAAGTAAATTTCGTACTATCTTTAATTGTACCATTAAAACATAGTTATGTCAAGGCTCTGTAACATTTTTATCTCTCTCTTACTGCGTGTTCCTTTATTTTCTTCTCTATGGCTGACTCCTTTTCCTTCTCAGCCCTGATTAGCTCGTCCACCGCATATTCGATTACCGTGCTTAAGTACCAGCCTTTCTTCTCGGCTATCCTTAAAAGCTCTTCCTTTTTCTCGGCGGTCACCCTCACCCTTATCTGTGCGTCTTTTATCTTTACCATATCTTTTCCTTTCTTTTGCTAAGTAAATAAATCTTTGTGTTTAAGTAATACTTATGTTAAGTAAATGTCTTTTCATCTTTAAGTAATTATCTTGCACCTTTAAGTAATTGTCTGTCTTTCTCCTAAAATATCAGATAATAAATTCCACTTTAGATTTTCCTGTGAATGATTAACTTATGTTTACTCCTTTTTCGGATATTAACATAGCATAATCTTTGTTAATAAAAAGTGAAATCCCTCCTGAAATCTGCTTCCATAAAATCCCAAATGAGCCTTCATTGTACAGATTGGGGCAAAATTGGGGCAAAAGTGATTTTTTATGTCTGGGGCGCACCGCTAGAACCCGCTGTTATCAAGGATTCTAATGAAATATATGCTAAAAGATACAAATCAGCTTGACCTTTTTAGCCAAGTCCTAGTCAAGCTAGCTGATGGTTAGTTTTTATTGTTTTTCTTTTACATTCGTTCATATCCGTGTTAGAAGAAATCGTTATCAATTGTTCTTCGTTTCCCTTCGTTTTTATTCGTTATTCTTCTTCCTTCGTTTTCATTGTACAAATTGGGGCAAAATTGGGGCAAAATTTTTTAGTAAGGGAGCAGAGTTTTTAAATTATGATTTCCCGTTATGGAAATAATAGGAAAGAAGATTTAAGTAAATTTTTTCGCCACGCCCTTAAATTATTAAATTTTTATCAGACGGATTAAAATATTTTTCATCCTTCCTTATCCCTTTTTTTACGTACAGCCCCTGTACGTAAAAGCCCCTGTGAGCGATTTTTGAAAAGATTTACGAAAGAATATGCCTTTTTCTTTCCTAAATCTTCTCTGAGAGGATTTCCTTTTAAAAAAAGGACTGTCCGAGCACTGAACGGACAGCCCCTTTCCGTGGACATAGTCCACTTTTGGTTGCTTTTGGTTGCTTGAAACTTTACACTACTTGCAAGACGTCAATTACAGCCTTCAGCCCTTCGGCACGTCTGCCTATTCACCGAATGCTCTTTCCGCCTCTGTTTATATTGTATCACATTCGTATCACATTGTCAAGTGAAATCTATGATATTTATCCGTTATTTTTTAAAGGAACTTTACTTGCGTCTTTCCTTATGTCCTCTAGGAAAAAATGCCTCTGTACAGACCTATTTTTGTCAAGCAGAGGAAAAAACTTTGGTATTTTCAAGGTAACGGCGACGTTACCTTATGTCAAGCAGAAGAAAAAACTTTGGTATTTTCAAAGTAACGGTGACGTTACTTTATGCCTCTGTACAGGCTTATTTTTTCTTATGTTTACGTACATAAACGGATGCATTCCACAAGGCGCATTTTAAGGAAAATCCCCCGTAGCTCCGTAATGCATAAAATGGAAATAAAAGGAAAATAGGATAGGAAGGGACAGGAGAAAAGACGATAAGATATTTTTTAAAAAAAAACGCTTAAAAATCCTATGTCCCTCACTATTATATACATAGGAAGGAGAAATAAGGATATGTTATATGATGAAATGGTAATTTGCAAGGGGAAGACCGTAAAAAGGGAAAAGGGAAAGATATTCATTCCCGCAGGCGACATCAAGTCCATATTTGCCAATGGCTGGGTGGACGGTCAGTTCTGGATAGAAATCGAGACGAAGTCAGGACTTGAAAATACGGCAGAGGAAGGCGGTATGCTCCGTACTTACAGCATCGTTCTGGACGTTTAAAAAAGAAATAAGCACCGTCCCTAAAAAAGACGGTGCTTTTGTTCTTTATTTTTTAAACAAACTTTCAAACCAACACTTTATTAGAGAAACCACGCCATCAATAATCAGGGCGACAGATGATAACAGGATTACATAATAGCCAGTTTCCTTATTGATTAGACTGGCTAGGTCTATGTACTCTTTTAATGTTTCACTGTAATAAACACCAGCCTCGTACATTCCTATAAGGGAAACTATTCCACCGACAATGAAACCCGCTCTTATTCTTGAAAAGAATAAGCCTGATATGATAGTAATGGCTCCGCCTACAATTACAACATAACCGCTTTTAGTACCTATAAGATTATCTTCCACTCCAAAAAAGGACAGATAAGGAAGAAGCGTACCAATAATCATCAATGCTCCAAGCGCCATTCCGTAAGAGAAAAAAAAATTGCGTTTAGAAGTTCGCATCTTCTAAACGCAGGTTGTTCGAAATATGCACTAATAATTTCGTTTTTTTCATACTTAATTTTACCCTCAAAAAGACAATTTGTCAAGAGACAATTTGTAATTTATCTTTCTTATTTTTCATATGTTACTCCTTTTATATTTTCTTTCAATATTTTCTACGTGAGCTTCTTTTGTTGCTTTATCCACCTCGGTCCTCTCTTTTAATCTTGCATATAGCTCTTCTATTCTTTCTTCAGAGACCATATCAGGTGATTCACTCCAGAAATCACGGATGGTTTCAAAGATACTGCCCTCTTTTATGACCTTTACATCATCTGAATATGTTGTGACCTTCTTTAACTCACATCTTTCTGAAAAAACAATTATGGAAAATAAAGGTATGTCCTCGCCCACAAATTCTTTCATCCATTTCAGATGTGTACGGTTCTGCATAACTGGATTGTAGAACTGATTTTTCTCATTCGGAAGCGTTACAGTCCAGTATTCATTTCTTTCATTTCCAAATATCCACCCTGAGTAATTCTTGCTCTCAAAAACAAATATGCCCTTTTGTGTAATGTAAGCAACATCTACTTCAGATGTCTCTCCGTTATATTTTGGCAGATATACATTACGGAGTATTTTACCTTTTTCACCGATTTTTTTATTAATATACCGCAGTTTTTTTTCAATAAGGTCTTCTCCCCATTTTCCTACCCATTCTTCTCTGGTAAGAACTTCTCTCTTTTTACCTTTCTGTTTACCTTTTTTACTAACGTTATTATTAAATATATCATCGAATATACTAAGGATTTCTCCTTGGGTACCTTTTTTGCTAACGTTATTGAGATTATCACGTATATCATCAAGAGTCCCAAAAAATTTATCTGCTCCATCCGATAAAACATCAAAAATCTTATCGGCTCTATCCGATAACTTATCTGCTTTATCTGACAGCTTATTAAAAATCTTATCTGCTTTATCTGTTAAAATATCAAATAATTTTTTTGCCATATACCATTCTCCCCTTTTTCGTATATTCTTAATCGTTTTTCATTATTCCCTTTTACTTTATTACCCAGTAATTGCCTACACATCTTTTGGAACAGTTCCATATATCATATATCTTGCCGTCCACAAGTGCCGAATTGTGGTGCGAGCCGATACTGAGGAAAAATCGTCCTTTTGGGTTTTTCCTCGCAAATTCCTCACCTGTATACCTTTTATTATTCTTTTTCTTTGGCATCTTCTGTTTCTCGTAACCCAAAGACTTCAGATACTGCCTTATGTTTTCTTTACTGCTCACAGACCAGCCTGTCTTAAATGTCAGCTCCAGCAGTTCTTTGTATACGTCCTTCCAGTCCTTTTCAAGAACAAGGGACAGAGCCCTCACCGCACAGTCTCCTGTCCTTCTTTCAAAAGGATTTGCGTTATAAAACGAGTAATATTTTGTCTCTTCTGGTATTTTTCTGATAGCCATATCTTTATTCTCCCCTTATTTTTTGTTCTTACTGTACTTTTCTATGTAGCCGTCTATGAGGCGTTCTATCACGTAGCTCATACTCTCGCCTCTGGCATTTGATATTTCCCTTAATTTCTCTTTCTTCTTTGTGCTTATCCTTATCTTTATCTCTTCGTCCTTCATAATCAAAAATCCTTTCGGTTATGTATTGCTCCCTACATTAGTATCGGAGCTAGAATCATCAGCGATAGTAAGTTCATCTTTGAAATCTCTTAATAGTTCTAAAATGTGAGCAATCTGCTTGTCTCTAGTATCACGAACAGACTCTTCGTGTCTGTAAGTGTTCGGAAGTTTACAGAAATAGTCATAAGTGTTAGTATCTTTGTTGTACACATAAAAAGAAATGTTGTTTTCGTCCATAACAGCCTTCTCTAATATGTGACGATATAACTGCGTCTTATCCTCTTTCTCATACCATTGTTCAAGAGGAATAATAGTCGTGATGAGCAAGTACTTAGCCTCGATATAACGGTTACGGTATCTAGACTTCTGCATTGAGCTGTAGTGGTCGTCAATCAGCTGATATAATTCGTGAGACTTGAACTCATCGTCACGAGCATCTGACCAGATAATAACAGGTTCCCCACGATAGTCACTGAACGGATTATCAGGGTCATTGCTCATACGATAATAAGCTAGGTTCTGCTTTCTGCACCATTCAACAGCGTACTCTTCCTTACCATAACCCGCCTTGCCTGAAATAAATTTAACGTACATAGGTTTTTCCTTTTTTATACTCACATCTTCCTTTTCCTTCATTTCCTTCCTCATCATTCTTCTCTTTGCTGTAAACTACCTTTACGTTCTCCCCTGTTACTTCCCTTACTTCTACGTAATGTTCATCGTCATCCCTTAATGCGTCATCGGCTTCGTTTATCGCATCGTTCTTGCCAGCACGTATGTTGTACAGATAGTATTTATCATCCTCTTTTGTATAGATTTCGTAATACGTCATCATCCCCTTGTACTCCTTACAGTTCTTCTTCATTGCGCTCTTTTTTCTTTATTTCTTCTGCACATTTAGGGCAATAATTCTTTCCATTTATTGTTTTCCAGCCACTTTCCTTTGCTTTTTTCTTTATTTCTGATACGGAGCCTCTCTTATATATACCCCCGAAATTAATCCAACTGCATTTATCACAAACCATCTCTATCCAAATCATTTCTCTTCCTCCTTACAGTTCCTTATCAAAGTCTTGTATTGTACTTAATGCTTGCAACGATTTCATTATCCTCATTCTGAACATAGATTTCATCGTGATAGCCAGGTGTTTCACTCTCTCTGAGTATTCTCCAATAATCGTCTGCAAATTCTTCTAACCACTCCTGTATATCATCTTCATCTATTTCATAATCAATAGATTCAATTGGGCTATCTGCCCCTGTTCTGCTATCAAAATAATTAACTGTTAAATTTGTCATATTATTGTCCTCCTTATCAAATATAATACTCTTCTCTTTCTTCTTCCCAAATTGCTTCGGCTAAATCTTCCTGAGCCTGTCTTAATGCTTCGTATCTATCTTCTATATTGATATTTTCAATGTTGTTCTCAACTTCCTCTAATCTCTTACTTGCTGTATAAACTTCCATATTCTTTTCTCCTTTCTGGTGTTTTAAAGTAATCTTTAATCCTCTCTGTCTACCCATTCTGTAAGAAACTCTCTATAATCATCTTCATCTGTATGACCATATGTTGTATAAAGAGGATGTAATTTACTATCGTGTGGCTTTCTTTCTGCTATCTCAAATTCTCCATCACGGTCATATGCGAAAACTGAAAACTTGCATCTTGTTCCTTCAAATGTAACATAAAAGCCTTCCTTGTAAATTACCATTGTAAGTGTTTCAAGCATCCAAACACTTGTTAACCAACAATTTCTATCAATTGTCTTTAAAAAGCTGGTTCTTTTCTTTCCATCTAACTTCTTAACAATCTCAAATGCTATTTCTTTATTGATTTTATCAAGTGGGTAGCTAGTCATATCGTTTTTCTCCTATAAAATCTTAACCGTGCTGATAGCCATACTTATAGCCCATTTTCAGCAGTTTCTCTGCGTCCTCTCTGTACTCATCAAGACAGTCCGTTCCGAATAGTCCAGTGTACTCTTTCTCCGTCAGGAACTTTACTCCCTTTAGTCCGTCCACCACTTCCTTCGCAGTGGAAAAATACCCTGTCTGCTCTTCGCCGTCAAATGCACAGCAGGTAATGAGCCATACCTCGTACTTAAAATCTTCATCGTTTTCCGTTACTATCTCGGAAACGAATGGTTCGTATTTCTTTGGTATCTTCATAACTTATCTCCTTTATTTACATCATAAACAACCGTTATCTTTCATACATATATGTTACCACATTGTTCCCACTTTGTCAAGTAGAATTTGTCTGAAAGGCTCCATTATTCTTTGTTTCTCGCCTTTTGCTTTTTATGTGAAGGTATTTTAGGGGAAGTTATTTGGAATAAACGCTCTTGTCCCAAATAACTTCTGCCCTTATGCCGAATAACTTTTGTCTTATGCCAAATATTCAAGGTAACGGTGACGTTACCTTATGTCAAGTAAAAGAAAAAAGTTTGGTATTCTTCTAAAACAAGGCGATACTCCCCTGTCAAGTACAGAAAAAAAGTTTGGTATTTTTAAAGTAACGTAACGATACTTTATGTCAAGTAATGGATAAATCTTTGGTATTTTTTACGGAACATTATGTCAAGCGTTGGAAAAATCTTTGGTATTTTTTACGGAACATTATGTCAAGCGTTGGAAAAATCTTTGGTATTCTTATGTCAAGTAAAAGAAAAAACTTTGGTATTCCTTTTAAAATTCTTTGTCAAGTAATGGAAAAATCTTTGGTATTTTTCAAAGTAATTCTCTCTGTCAAGTGAAGGATAAAAGTTTGGTATTTTTAAGGGAACAAGGTGATACCTTGTGTCAAGTAAAGAAAAAAAGTTTGGTATTTTTCGAGGTAATGCTCTTTGTCAAGCAAAAGAAAAAAAGTTGGTATTTTTAAGGGAACAGGGCAATACCTTATGTCAAGCAAAGGAAAAAAGTTTGGTATTCTTGTCTTTCTGAAGCGTAGCCGAGAGTAGCCGAGAGTAGCCAGCAGTAGCCCTGTGTCCAGACTTATTTTATCTTGTGTCAAGCAGTGGAAAAAAGTTTGGTATTCTTTAGGAACAGAACGATGCTCCCCTGTCAAGTAATAGATAAAAGTTTGGTATTCCTGAATATATTCTTCTTGTCAAATAGCGGATAAAAATTTGGTATTCTTAAAGGAATGGAGTGATACCTTGTGTCAAGTAGTGGAAAAAAGTTTGGTATTCTTAAGGGAATGATGTCAAGTAGAAACAAAAAATTTGGTATTTTTAAAGGAACATAACGATACTCTATGTCAAGCAGAGGAAAAAACTTTGGTATTACTTCCCAATTTCTTCTTGTCAAGCAATGGAAAAATCTTTGGTATTCTTATGTCAAGTAATGGATAAAAGTTTGGTATTCCTTTTAAACTCTCGTGTCAAGTAAATGAAAAAACTTTGGTATTTTTAAAGTAACGTAACGATATTTTATGTCAAGTACAGGAAAAAACTTTGGTACTCTCTCTGTCAAACAGAAGAAAAAACTTTGGTATTTTAAGGCAAAAAATACGCCCAGATGTTCTCTGGACGCATCAGTTATCCTTTTGCTTAATCAAAAAGAAAGAACCTACGTTCCTTAACGGAAGCATAGGCTCTTTCTCTTATAAGATAGGAGAATTACTAAATCTCATTATTCTTTTTCTGGCTTCTTTTTCAAGTCGACCATAAAATCTTTGAGGGGCATAGCTGGACCTACGTAGCAATCGCGGAATTTCAGCATAAGCCTTCTTCTTGCCTCTTTTGCACTGCCTGCGAATGCACGGCGTTTTTCCTTATTGCCCTCTTTGTCTTCTATCACACAGACATATCCTTTAAGTTTTTTTTTCATAATCAATAAGCTTCCTTTGCAATAATCGTTTCTTTACTCTTCTTCGTTACTTTTGCACTTTATTTAAAATCGACCCTTACTCCGTATGGGAAAAGGGTCGCTTTGCTTATGAATGCATTGATGCTAAGGGAGCTGTAAACTACGTTTACAAAATGCATTCACCAGAACATATATATTATACCATATTTTCCGTTATTTATCAAGTTATTAAGGGTCTTGAATACGGTTATCATTTCAAAATCCCCCCTTATTATATGTTTTAGAAATTGTAATCGACTTCGTGCATTACTCCCTCGACATAACTGCAAGGCGCAGGAATCGTATATCCTTCTTCAATTGACCAGTAGAAATAGATGTCATCACCTTCTTCTTCCTTCCATTCCTCAAGGTATTTCTCTCTTTCGGCATCAAGTTTATACTTTAGGTCTTCCTTGTCAATAAGAATGCATTCGTGCATCATATCGATTGCACTTGTGTACCCTTTTGATTTAGAATGATAGTCAACCTCAATGTCTAATCTGTACTGAATAAGGTCGTAATCTGTATCGTTTGCGTACACTCTGATTTCTGCATCCTCATCATTTCTGCTGTCGTAAAGCTCCCAAGCTGCCTTGATAGCTTCGTCCTTGTCCTTGTATACGCTGATAAGGAACTCGTCGCCATTGCTCTTAGTCCAGAGCTGATACTTGTAGTTCTCCTTCAGGAACTTCTCTTCGTAGTCTTCTAAATCCCATCCGTCAAGCTCAAATGTTTCTCTCTCGTCATCATCTTCTCCTTCAGAAGTGAGTGCATATTCAAGGTCTTTTGCGATATATTCTGCAAAGTCCTTGACCTCGTAGCCCTTTGTTCTGTTCTTCCAGCTCTTAATCTGTTCTGTGAAGTACTCAACCTTTTCTTCAAACGTTCTATCGTTCCACTTCATATTTTTCACTCTCCTTTATCTTTTGTTTTTACTTCGCATCATATCCTTTCGTTAACTTTCATACATATATGTTACCACATTGTTCCCACTTTGTCAAGTAGGATTTTGTCTTTCGGTAAAAGAAAAAGACCTACCGAGCAGTTCTCTCTGCCGGTAGGTCTTTATTATTCATAGGTGGTATATTATACCACCATTATTCTCTTTCTCTGCTTACTGTCTCTTTCCTTTTTGCAAGAAGTTCCTTGCACATCTCTGGTGTCTTGCACTCTTCTATATAACCTATTATGTCTTCAGATGGAAAAGGAATGCTTATGTTTATGCCGTCTTTTGTCATATCCATAAAGACCGCTCCGTAATTGTAATAATGAAATGATATTGACGCATCTTCCGCTTTACCGAGATAGTCCATTACTTTATCCCAGTCCACTTTGGCATAGTCAACATTGTCGTTTTCATATCCTATTCCTGTTTCGGTCAGGAAATCATTTATTTCATCTTCTGAAAACGGGCTTCCGTTATATGTGGAAAACACATTTGTTTCAGCGTTGTCGAACCATTTCTTTATGTTTTCACGCGTCAAAGGTGCTTTTTCGCCCACGTTACATATTCCTTTTACGGCTCTCTCCAAATCTTCATCAATCACGGCATCTATCAGCATCAAGGCATCTTCACCTTTTATCCCTGCAATGCCTTCTTTTAAATATCTCTGCATTTCATCTGATGCCACACTTTTATCATCTATGTATTTTGAATGATACATTTTCTTATTCCCTTTCTTCACTTTTGAACGCTGTTTTTATGATTGACTACTGCCCTTTTATTATACCCACATTTCACCGTTTTCTTCAATAATAAAAAGCCTTGAATCTCGCTATTCTCTAAGGGTCTGTTTTATATAAACAGTTATATAAAAAATTCTGTCAAGGAAAAGAAAAAACTTTGGTATTTTCAAGGTAATTCTCTCTGTCAAGTGAAAGAAAAAAGTTTGGTATTCCTTCTTAAATTCTTATGTCAAGCAAAAGAAAAAACTTTGGTATTTTTACAGAATGTTATGTCAAGCAAATGAAAAAACTTTGGTATTTTCAAAGTAATTCTCTCTGTCAAGCAACGGAAAAATCCTACATAGCAGTCGTGGAATTTCTGCATAAGCCTTCTTCTTGCCTCTTTTGCACTGCCTGCGAATGCACGGCAGTTCTTCTTATTGCCCTCTCTGTCCTCTACCGAACAGACATATCCTTTAAGTTCTTTTTCCATAACCTTATCCTCTAACCTTGCGAATGCACGGCAGTCTTTGAGTATTTTTTCCATAATCAATTACCTCATCATTCCCTTTCGGGCTTCTTTTCCAGAGTTCTTTCCTCTACCACTTCTATGTCCTCGCCTATTACCAATGTAACAGGTCTATCTGCTTCATATTCGTCCGTTACGCCCCAGCCGTTCCCGACTACTTCGCCTTCTGATAGGGCGATACCACTGAATACCTCTTCCATTTCCATTGCATCAATGAACACTTCTTCTACGGTAGGAAGCTTCGTTTCATCTGCAGTGTCTTTCTTTGCGTCAAGTATCTCTTTTCTTTTTGCCTCAAGTTCTTTTATGTAGTCCTCTATTTCTTTCTGACCTCTTGGTGTGAGCCTGTATACGGTGTTGTCACCATATCTGTATGTACCGTCTTTCTCATCATACCCGAAATCATTTCTTTCCCTCATAGCCCTTACTCCTTTTTCGTCACTTCTGCACTCTTTTTAAAAAATCGACCCTTAATCCATACGGAAAAAGGGTCGCTCCGTCAATGAATGATTTACTGCAAGGGAGCTGTAAACTACGTTTACAAAATACATTCATCAGAACATATATATTATACCATATTTTCCGTTATTTATCAACCTGATATGCGTTTTTTTTAATGAAAAAAGGACACCGCTTTTCGGGAAACGGTGTCCTTTATTTCACTTATTAAAGGTCGGGTTTAAGTATTTTTTTGGATTACATTTATTATATCATATCTGTCCGTTATTGTCAAGAGCTTATTCTCTTTCAATACGTTTTTCTTTTCTTCCTTCGTCCTTTACGCCCTCTTTCAGTCTGTCTGCTATCTTAAGCAGTGTTTCCTTGGCTTCCTTCATGTCTGCTACAAGGGTCTCGTAATCATCAGGTATGCCTCTTTTGCCTAGACCATCTGCATATAATGATACTTCTTCACCAATATCATATTCCTCGGCGTATTCAGTAAATCCCTCTATTATTTCTTCTACATTATCAGAATCCAGTTCATAATAAACGTCCTGTCCTGCCGTATCAGTCCAGAACTCCAATAAAAAATGTCCTTCCTTAAGGTCGTATTTTACGTCAAGTTCATCAAGGACTTTTTTCAATTCGTCTTTGGTTTCTATCTTCTTCGTTCTTTCGGTGAGCCTCTCGTAGTCCAGATTGAACTTTGCCTCTACGACCGTTATCGCAGGCTGGGGTCCTTTAAGAATGAACTCTTTTGTCTTTATCTCTTCTATGTCGGCTCTCTTTAGATTGTTTTTTAGCCTCTCTATGAATACATCTTCGCTCACTCCGCTTTCTTTTAAGAGAGCCTGTATTTCCTTTGCTTCTTTTATGCTTGACTCATCCGCCTTCTGCACGTTTTTTATTATTCTGTTACGCAGAGTACCGCCGTCATTCCCGCTGTTCATTATGTTCTTTAAGGCTTCCTCTAGGTCTTCCTGCTTGATGTTCGCATATAACGTAATCATAATTTTTCCTTTCCTTTCTCATTGCATTATGGCTTCCATATCCTCTGGTGACGTTTCCCTCACCTTATCTCCGTCTGCTCCGCTCACGGCAGTCCTTATTACTCTTCCGTAAACAACGCATAATGATGCTCGTTCCATCTTCCCAGCTGTTACCTTCGGGTTCAGATATACGTATTCCTTTATGTCGCCTCTCTGCTTTATTATGGAAGGTCTCCCAAGGTCACCTAGTGCCTTTTCGGCTGTTCCGCCTACGGACAGCTTCTCTACGTATTCTGCTTTTTCTCTGTATGTCATCGCTTTTCTTCTCCCCTTTCTTTTAAGAAATTATCTTAAGATGTCACAGATAATCGGCGGGTAGCTTCTTATCTTTAGGATAGCTTTATCATTTCCAATAAGCTCACAGATGTCTTCTTCGCTCTGGTCAGGCATCGGTACGATTTCCTTGAAAAGACCTGCTTCTTTACGTTCTGCTTCAAGGAGAAGTACCGTGTCGGCATTTCCAAGCAATGCCTTCGCATTATCACCGTAAAGCCTCTTCATCTTCGAGATGTCCGTCATCAATGAGAACGAAATTCCGTATTTTCCGCCTGTCGCCATATAGTGTGCAAGCTCTGAAAAGAACGTAGCACCATCAAGATAAAAATGTACAGGGTTCTCAAGTGCCTGATATGGGTGCTTCCAGTTACTATCACCGTAATCGTATAATTCGCTCACAAATGAATTTACGAAGACTGTCGCCATTCTGCCAGCTACGCCCCCTTTGCTGTACGGAATGAATATGTATGTCAGCTCATTTACAAAATCTTCTTCCGTTATGTTAGCTCCCAGATTATCTTTATCTTCACTGAACACATCGCACTGCCAGAACGGACATAAAGCCTTAAGGACTGCTCCTGCACCTGCCCTGATTTCTTCTTCACCGCATTCTGCAGAAATGCTCTCAGTCCATCCTTCTGATTCCTTGATGATAGGCGTGATGTACCTCTGCAATGCTTCCTTTCCGTTCCTTTTGATGTCTTCAAGTATGTTTTTTACTGCCGTAAAATCACGCTCTGAATCCTCAAGGTCAGGAGTCGTTCCGACATAAGCAAAAACACGTTCGATAAGTCCGTAATGCATTTCAGGTGAGAATGGATGTCTTCCTTCATAAGAAGCCTTGATGTCCTCTTTAAACAAGTTGTAAACGTCCTTTGCTAGACTGACCGAACGTCTGAACTGTTCGAGTTCCTTTGTTCCTAAAGACGGTATATAATTCACCTTGAACGGATTATATCTTGCTTCTGAATGTCCGCTCTCAAAATCAATCCTGTGTACCTTTATTCCCTTATCCTCAAGCCCTTCTACTACGTCTTTTCCCATAATTACCGCTGAACACTTCCCTGTGAGTATGTTCGGAAGCACGTAATTGTTCCAAGCCTTGTTCCCAGAGCCTGAAAGCACGAGAGCGTTCAGGTTAAGGTGCGATACTCTGTTATCAAGTGAAAGACCTATGGGCGAACAGTTGTATGTGCCAAGCAGATGATTGCGGTCATCTTCTGACATCACCTGCTCTAGCATCTTCCTGATGTCTAAATCCGTACTCTTTTCTACGTTCAAATTTTTTTCTCCTTTTTTCGTTTTGAATAAAAATAGATGTCTGCTCCCAGACATCTCTACAAAAATATGCACATTCTGCATTGATTAGCTATTTGGGATTCGTATTATGAAATAGCAAATCTTTTCGCTTCCTCTCTGCGCCTGTACCCAATAACAATTATATCATATTTATCCGTTATTGTCAAGGATTACCTTTGCTTTTTCACAAAAAATAGTTTTTTAGGCAAAAAAAAGGACCGTTAGATTTCTTTGGGGAGAATAACGGTCCTCTTTTTCAGATTCATTTTTTTTAGAAAAACGATTACAGATAAATACTAGCATATTTCTTTTTATTTGTCAAGACAAATCAATGCCTTTGTTCATTTTATTTTTAGCCATATCATCTATTGATGCTACGAGTTCCTTATATCCACTGTCTTCTGGCGACAGGAACGTAATCTCGTCAATGCTGGAAGGCTCTATGTGGTATGCCTTAACGCATTCTTCTTTCAGCTCCATCTTCCCTTCCATTATCTGCTTTACGCACTCTAATGGAACGCAGGGAATCTTACCTGATGTATCGATAACGGGAACGCCCTTCACTACGGTGACGTTCTCTTTTTCTATTATGCCGTTCATCTTATCAACGACCCTGTTCACCGCATCCGTTACCGCCTTCTTCGCTTCTGCTTCTTCGTTGAATGCTCCCGCACGGTAACTGAAGTCCGCAAAGAACAGCCCAAAGCTTCCGACTACGGTGACAAAGCCTGCTACTTCCCTGCCGCTGTATATGCACTCTTTCATATCAGTCCTTTTTCCAAGGTTCTTCTTTAGGGCAGAAGTGATACTATTCAACGCGGAATTTTTATATCCTTCTGAACATAAGGAGTCTTTGTCACCAAGGCTTAACTGTATGTCAATGTAGCCTCTGACTATCAATTCAGTCCTCTTATTCTCTTTTGACATTGCTTTTTCCTCACTTTCTTTTAAGATGTCAGGACAAATCAATGCCTATGTCCTTTTTATTTTTTGCTTTCATTTTATCTATCTCACTTTCTTTTAAAAGATACTCGATTTTTGATTCGTTTTCATAATGAGGGTCGTATATTTCAAGCGTTTCTTCGGTTATGTGGTCTAAGTGCAGACTTGCGTCCTTCCAGTCCAACAGAAGGTGGTCTCTGTACTCCCCTTCGTTATCTACGGCGACCATATATTTTCCGTCATTGTAGTTCCATTCAGGAAGGTGACCGTCTGCATCTGAATCCAGAACGGTAAATGATATTCCCTCGCTCCTTCTGTTCAATTCATCAATGAATGCGTTGGTCTCTTCTATAATCTGCTCCTTGAGCCCTGCCTCACCGAGTAGCTCATTTAAATCATCAATTCCTAAAATTGACTTCATTTCCTTATCTTTGAGCACATCGTCCTTAAGCACGATTATTACCTCTATTCTGCAGTTTATCTTATAATCATTATCATAGTCTTCCACGGGGTTACTGACGATAAAGCACTGCAAATCCTTTTCCTTGCTCTTGAACGCCCTTGTGCAGTACCAGCTGTCCGGTACCTTCCTCATCATATCGCTTACGAGCATCTCTTCGTTACTTCCCGTGCCGACAAAATTCTCACTTTTCTGTGCCATTCCTGTGTTCAGCTCTGATTCCATCGTTATTACCTTTACTTTTTCGTCCATCTTTTTTCTCCTTTACTTAATGTCTCGTTCTTACAAGCTGTCAGTATTCATATCCCGTGTGCTTCTTCTTTGGGCTTTTCTTCTTGGCATTTTCCTCTTTCGTATTTTCTGCCTTGTCAGATAATCTGCTCTCTCTTATCTTCTGCTCCAGTTCCTTTTTCTGTCTTTTAACTATCTCTTCCAGTTCTACGTACTGTTCCTGTATGTCCTTTATCTTCTCTTCGACTTTCGGCAGATAGTTTTTAGCCCATTCGTTCAGCGTGTGCATCTGACTTAAGTTGTCGGGATATTCGGAATATCTGATTACCGCTTCCAGGCTCTCCTTCTCAATGTTCAAGATACCGCCGAGCTTTCTTTTTAGCAACATATCTATTACTGCCGTCATATCATCTGCGTCCTGTTCTCTCATCTCTGCCATCTTTTCTTTTGACTTTTCATAACTGTCCGTAGCCTTATCTAGCACAAGCTTTTCCCTTTTCTCAAGCCTGCTTACTGTAATGCTTTTTATAAGCTCGCTCTCGCTCTGGTTCGCTTCTCCGAAATAACGGTGCAGATACCCTATCGCCCTTTCCCTTGCTTCTGTCATTTCCTTATCCATTTCTTTTTTATTCCTTTCCCAGATTATGTTTTTCTTTTTCCATAATATCACTTAAGATTATCATCTCTTCTTCGACATCCATCTTCTTTTCCTGCAGGAGACCCAGATATTTATGAGCCCATTCCTTTACGTCATCAAAGCCTTCGTTTTTCACCGTGTAATTATATACGGCTGACACATTTCCCATTTCGATGTTCAGCTTTGAATGAAGCAAGTCCATCTTTTTCTTAAGGCTCTTCTTTTCGGCAGGCGTCTTATCCCTTACCGCCTTCATTTCTTCCCTTATTTCGCTGTATTCGTTACTTGCCTTTTCCATTATCTCCGCAGACCTGTCGTTGAATTTTGTAAAGGACATTATGTAACTGAGTGCCTGTAATTCCTCACGGTAACCTTCGTCCATTCCTTCCCCCCCTTTTGTTCTTTAGTCTTTTGAAATGTCCTGTGTCTTTTTCTCTTTTTTCATATCTTCCTTGGCTTCACCATAAATCTCGTATATCCTTTCATCCTTCTCAAATAATTCCTTTAGCATTCCCTTTAGTTCAGCCTTCTCATCATCCGTCAGGATGATTTCGTATGCCTCGCCGTCCTTTGTCGCCCTTACGTTGTCACATAATTCATTGAACTTATCTTGTGCATTTCCTTCAATAAAATCATCAAAAGCTACGATTATTTTTGCATCATCTGTTTCTGGATAGTATTCAGGATAGAAATTTATCTCGTAATCATCACCGTATTCAAATCCCGCTTCCCTCATATCGTCTGCAACGTCTTTTCCGTCTTTCCTTAAGAGCTGTCTTGCGTTCTCATCATCATAAGCTAAAGCCTCTATGTTCCAGTCCTCTGGATTCTTTGTATCTACGTTCACCATTGTTTCGGCATTATCACATAAATAAATGTTCTTTATGTTCCTCATAATTAATCCCTTTCTGCTTTTCCTGCATTGCCAAATATTTTTACCTAGTCTTTTGAAATGTCCTTTGTCTGTTTCTCTTTTTTCATATCTTCCTTGGCTTCATTGTACATCTTATATGCATCTTCGTTCCATTCAAAGAAGTCCTTTAACATTCCCTCGACTTTAGCCTTCTCATCATCTGTTAAGATGATTTCGGTCTTTTCATTTTTTGTCTTGTACACTATTTTTGCGTCTTCATCTGATAAATTAATGTCCATAGCTTTTTCCTTTCGTTAATCAAGCTCTAGGTCATTCTTTTCAGCTGTTTCCTCCAGCTCCTGCTCGCTGGCTTTATATCTGACTTCAGCAACAAAGTCAAATTTTTTGTTTTCAAGCCATCCAAGGAAACGGTGAGGGTCATTGATGAGTAAGTCAGTAATTCCTTCTGCCGTGTAAGTTATACGATTATCAAGTCCTATATCTTTACAGGACTTCTCGAACTCGACAATTCTTAAAGCAAGGCTTAAAGCAAGTTTTCTTTTGGTCGCCTCATTAAACTGACCAGCACCTTTTGCCTTGATAAACTCATCTGTATCGTTCAAAAGCTTTTTTGCCTCGTCAACTGTCATCATAATCTTTTTCCTCCTTTTTTATTTTTCCTTTCATTAGTCAAGCTCTATGCTCTTTTTTTCGTTTCCGTCTATTGTTCCCTTCGAGATTTCTCCTTCTGAAATTTTGGCTTTTCCGTTTATTTTAGCATCACCACAGACTATTGCTTCTCCATAGACGTGTGCATTATCACAGACCTGTGCATCTCCAAAAACCTCTGCATCACCATAGACTTCTGCTTCTTCATAGACCAGTGCATTGCCAGAGACCTCGGCATTTTCATAGACCTTTGCTTCACCAATAATCTTCGCCTCACCAAAGACCCTTGCATTACCAAAGACCTCTGCATCATCATAGACCTTTGCATTATCAAAGACCCTTGCCTCACGATATACCATTCCAGAAACCTTTGCCTCACCACGGACCACTGCATCATCAAAAACCTCTGCCTTGCCATAGATGTGTACCCTGCCGTAGATACTTGCCCTGCCATATACCCTCGCACTGGCATAGATTTTTACATTATCACAGACATCTGTATCACCATAGACCTTTGCCTTGCCCGTTACCTCTGCACTTCCACAGACCCTTGCCTCACCGTATACTTCCGCTTTTCCGTAGACCCACGCATTTCCAAAGACCCTTGCATCTTCATAGACAGTTGCATTACCCCCTACCCAGCAGTCTCCTTCCTGAGATAAGTTTTTTTCTTTCTCTATGAAGCCTCCGAGTTCGCCCTTTCTTACGCCACCAAAGTTCCTTAGGGCTTTTATCCTATGAAGTGTATGTCCGTTTACGTCTATCTCTTCATCTGTAAGCTCGTACTTCTTGTTTTCCATTCTTATTACCTCTCTTTATATACCGTCTTCCGCCACGTAATAGCAGAGATTTCTAGCCTTCCGCCAACTTTCGTATCTTCAAAGACCTCTCCTGAGCCGCAGACCTTTACTTTACCACAGATACGTGCCTTGCCGTGGACCCTCGCCCTGCCATATACCCTAGCACTGGCATAGACTTTTGCATTCTCCCAGACCTCTGACATTTCATACACCTTTGCCTTGCCTGTCACTTCTGTACTTCCATAGACCATTGCATCACCGTATACTTCCGCTTTCCCATATACCAGTGCCTCGCCACCGATTCTTGCCTTATCGTATGCCTTTGCCTTTCCATAGACTTCTGCACAGTCATTTACCCAAGCATTATCGGTAATTTTTGCACCATCAAAGACTTTTGCGTTTCCAAAAACCTGTGCGTCACCAGTAACCTTCGCCTTACCAAAGACCTGTGCCAATCCATAGACCCTTGCATTATCCTTGACCTCTGCATTCCCATATACTTTTGCATTATCATAGACTACTGTTTCACCGCATACCTCTGCCTTGTCAACGACCCATCCATAGACCCAGCAATTTCCTTCGTGGGATAAGTTTTTCTCTTTCTCTATGAAGCCTCCGAGTTTGCCTTTTTTTACATTACCAAAGTCTCTTAAGGCTCTTATTCTATGCAAAGTATGCCCCTTAACTTCAATCGTTTCATCAATGAACTCGTACTTCTTTTCTGGCATAATTCTGCTCCTTTGTTAATCCAGCTCTATGTCCTTTTCCTTGCTTCCGTCTATTCTTCCACCTGATACTTTCCCTGTTACTTTAGCCTCTCCTACGACCCTTGCATTTCCATAGACTTCTGCGTTTTTATAGACCACTGCATTGTCAGAGACTTCTGCGTTCCCATAAACTTTTGCCTCTCCTACGACCCTTGCATTTCCATAGACCCACGCATCACCATAGACTTTAGCATTTCCGTAAATTTTTGCGTTGCCCGAAACCCACGTATTATCATAGAGCCTTGCGTTCCCATAGACCTTTGCAACATCACTTACCCAAGCCTCATTAAACACCACCACGTTTCCATAGACTTCTGATACTCCAGAGACATCTGCTTTTTCGGTAACCAGTGCATTTCCATAGGCCCTTGCCTTATCATAGACTATTGCACTGCCAGTAACCTTCGCTTCTTCGTAGACTTCCCCCTCATTATAGACCCAGCATTCTCCTTCGTGAGATAAGTTATCCTCTTTCTCTATGAAGCCTCCGAGGTCACCCTTCTTTACATTACTAAAATCCTTCAAGGCTCTTATTCTATGCAAGATATGTCCGTTTACTTCAATCGTTTCATCAGTAAGCTCGTACTTCTTTTCTGTCATAGCTTTTCCTTTCAATAATCTCATCTATTATTCCGCTTGATACATTCCCTTTTGAGATTAGGGTGGCTCCTATTATTTTAGCATTTCCGTATACCTCTGCACTTCCATTGACCAATGCATCACCAGAGACCACTGCTTTATCATAGACCTGTGCATTTCCGTATATATACGCATAACCAGAAATCACTGCATAACCAGAAATCACTGCTTTGCCTTCGACCTGTGCCATTTCATCGACCAACGCATTGTCTAATATCATTGCCCTGCCATAGACATACGCATCTCCACGGACCACTGCCTTACCATAGACCCTTGCCTCGTCAGAGACTTCCGCAAAGTCATATACTTTTGCCTCGCCATATACCCAGCAGTCTCCTTCGTGTAAGAGATTTCTTTCTTTCTCGATAAAGCCTCCGAGGTCACCTTTCTTTACCTTACCAAAATCTCTTAAGGCTTTTATCCTATGGAGTATATGTCCTTCTAGCTCTATCGTTTCATCAGTAAGCTCGTACTTCTTTTCTGGCATAATCCTGCTCCTTTGTTAATCCAGTCCTATTGTATATTCGTTTGTTACTTCTCCTTCTGAAATTTCAGAGTCTCCTTCTACTACGGCTCTTCCTTTTACTTTAGCATCGCCGTAAACACTTGCACATCCGCCGACCGATGCATATCCATAGACCTTTGCATTTCCATAGACCTGTGCCTCTGCTCCGACACACGCATCACCATAGACCTGTGCATCGTCAGTTATCCCTGCATTTCCATAGACCTGTGCCTCGCCGTATACCTCTGCCCTATCATATATTCTTGCATCTTCACGAACCTGTGCGTTTCCGTAGACTTCCCCTTCACCGTATACCCAGCAGTCTCCGTCCTGAGAAAGATTTTCTTCTTTCTCGATGAAACCACCTAGGTCGCCCTTCTTTACATTATTAAAGTCCTTCAAGGCTCTTATTCTATGCAGTTTATGTTCTTTTCCTTTTACGGTTCTGGTCTTTGTCTCGTCTGTAAATTCGTACTTTTTAGATTCTTCTTTGAGCCCCAAAATGTCTTCATAGGTCTCTTCAAGCGAAAGTAATTTTGTGAATCTGCTGGCTCTTTCACTGAACAGTTCACTGCTGTCAAAATCTACTGTATAACCATCTATGCCTTTTATTTCACGGGAAGTACTACTATGGAAAGAGCTTCGTGCGAGACCCGATAAGAAGTCCGTGTCTCCTAATAGCTTCCTTGCTTTTTCAGGCGTTATGATTATGCATCTGTCATCATCTCCGTCCTTAAATATCGCATATCGTGTTACTGCATAACTTCTATCTATTCTCTCTAAATCTAAATCAGCTTTTCGGAAGCCCATCTTCTTTAAAATATTTAAATCTTCACCTGTTAAATTATTGTACTTATCCATAGCTTTTCCCTTTCGTTTCCTGTTATAATAAAAAAGACGAAAAGCACTTCTGCCCTTCGCCTTGTAAATTCCTGTCATAATCGGACTACCAAAGGGCTATACCGTGCGTTCATATATGGATAATTATATCATAAAATACCCTGAAAGTCAATCGTTATCGTATATAAGTGACCGTTACAGACCAAAAAATAACGGATAAAAAGACCATTTTCCCTTGACAAATTGATTTTTTTGATTATAATTATAGTTAGGCAAAAAACAATTATTAAAAATAGTTCTTTCAAACAATCTGCGTTTAGGAGCTTCCACTTCTGGACGCAGTTTGTTTTTTTTGAACTAGAGGCAAATAGAGGCTGTAGGAAGATGATAAATATGGTAATAGAGAACACGAAATCAAATCGGAAGCTAGCAGGTGTAATCGCTTCAATGGCTATTGAGGAAATGTATGTAAGTAGGGACTTTGTTCAGGAGCTGTTGAAAGTATCAAAAGGCGAAAAGACATCCGAAGAGCTTAGAAGAGAAGTAATAAAAAAATATGCAAGAAAATAAAAACCACTCAGTACTTTTTCATCTCAGCACCGAGTGATTTTTTTTACCCTAGTTCCATACCGTTTTTCTTTCTGTCAAGGCTGGTATCACCGTAATAGTTCACCGTACCTGTTATCCTGCCTTCATCTACGTAAGAATTTCCTAGCACCTGTGAGCATTCCGTTATTTTTGCCCTGCCGCATATCCTTGCGTTCTCAGAAACGCAGGACATATTCCCGACCAACGCCTCTTCATAGACCCTTGCGTTCTGCGTGAGAATAGCATCATCCGTTATCCTAGCGTGACCATACACCCTTACGTTTCCATATAGACACGCATTTCCCTCGACTTCTGCAAAATCACAAACCGAAGCATTATCGTTTATCTCTGCACTCCCCCATATACCTGCGTTCCCTGACACCCTTGCGTTGCCCCTTAGCACCGCCCTGCCGTGTACCTCTGCATACTGCGTAAGGCTTGCGTTATCACATATCTCTGCCTCGTCCGTTGCGTAAGCTCCGTCCATTACTCTAGCGTTCCCATAACACTTTGCATTGTCAAAGAGCCAAGAGTAATCGCTCTGTGACAGATTATCCTCGTTCTCAACGAAACCGCCCAGTTCGCCTTTTTCTACGTTTGACTGATAATTGTTGGTAGGAAATTCCCTTAATGCCCTTATCCTGTGCAGGGTATGTCCGTTTACTTCAATTGTTTCGTGAGTCACCTCATACTTCTTCGGCTCTTCTTTTTTTTCGGTACTGCTTACGAATTTTCCGTTAATGAACTTACCGCATAAGTATTTCCCCTCTCTTATCTTCACGTCACCGCTTGCCGTTACCTCATAGAAAGCCTGTGCCTCACCGCTGATTTCTGCGTTCCCAGAAAAAGAGCTTACACGTACCCTTGCATCATCTTTTATTACTGCGTTTTCTGATATTTTTGAGTTCCATACCCCTGCATCATCACATATCTTCGAGTTACCGAATGCGTGTGAGTCCGTCACCCTCGCATATCCTGATACTTCTGCACTGCCGTATATTTCAGAGCCTATTACCTTGGAATGCCCCTTTATCTTTGCATCTTCCCTTACCACCGATTTATCATAGACTTTCGCATCATCATAGACCCAGCAATTCCCTTCGTGTGAGAGATTATTCTCACTCTCTATAAATCCTCCAAGGTCGCCTTTCTTAACGCCCTCAAAGTCCTTTAAGGCTTTAATTCTATGCAAGGTATATTCCTTCCGTTCTCCTATTAGCGTTGTATCATCTAGTGGGGCTATTACCATTGTTTCATCTGTAAGCTCATACTTCTTATCTTCCATTTTTTCGCTCCTTCGTTAATCTAGCTCTATGCCCTTATTCTTCCTTCCGTTTTTTCTTTCCTGCTTCTTTTTCAGGAACTTTTCCAAGAAAGACGTTTTATCCTTTGAGATTTTCTCTGTTATTTTAGTATTATAGATAAATTCGTTGCCACGGACTTCTGCATACTTACAAATTTCTGCATAGCCAAAGACCTTTGCATTGCCGCCGACCCAAGCATTATCATATATCTTTGCGTTTCCTCCGACAAACGTATGACCAAAGACCAATGCCTCACCAGAGACCCACGCATCTTCAAAGACCACTGCATCTTCATATACCTCTGCACTGTCCTTTATTTTTGCGTCATCACCGACCTCTGCCTTGCCGTAGACTTTTGCGTCATCATATACCCAGCAATTTTCCTCTTGAGATAAATTGCTTTCTTTCTCTATGAAGCCTCCGAGGTCGCCTTTCTTTACATCACCAAAGTCCTTTAAGGCTTTGATTCTATGCAAGGTATATTCCTTCGTTTCTCCTATTATCGTTTCATCACCTAGTGTGTTGGTTATTACCATTGTTTCATCAGTAAACTCATACTTCTTTTCTTCCATAGTTTTTTCCTTTCATCATTCAAGCTCTATGCCCTTATTCTTACTTCCGTCTATTTTCCTGCCATATTCCCATACTATTCCTTTTGAGATTTCAGCGTTTCCTGTTACTCTAATATTACAACAGACATCTGCACTTCCGCAGACCTTTGCATTACCATAAACCATTGCACGTCCCGAGACCGATGCTCTTTCGTAGACCTTTGCATTACCAAAGACCTTTGCGTCTTCATAGACCAATGCATTACCATAGACCTTTGCATCATTGGAAATCACCGCATTGTAATAAACTTTTGCATCACCGTACACCCAGCAGTCTCCGTCCTGCGAAAGATTTTCTTCTTTCTCTATGAAACCACCGAGGTCGCCTTTCTTTACATCACCAAAGTCCTTTAAGGCTCTTATTCTATGTAAAAAGTGTTTGTCTATTTTTATCATTTCATCTGTAAGCTCGTACTTCTTTTCTGCCATAGCTTTTCCCTTTCATTAATCTAGCTCTATGTCCTTTTTCTCTTTTCCTTCTATTCTTCCGTTTGATACTTTTCCTTCTGGAATTTTGGCATCGTATTCTCCAATTTCGGCTTCGTCAAGTAATCTTTCAGCCACGCTTGCGATAATATCAGGGTCACTAGTTTCATCATCCCTCAGGTTATCGAAAGTGTCCGTTATCAGTTTTTCCAAGTTAAGAGAACTGTTGTCGCCGAAACTTTCCTCAATGATTTCACGAACCGTTTGAAAACCCTGCATCTCTTCTTCCTTTTCCATAATCCTGCTCCTTTATTAATCTAGTTCTGGGTTCTTCTTCCAGTTCTTCAAGTATGAGGCGGGGGGCGTTCCGTATATCGTTTCAATGGCTACTTTTCCTTCCGAAATTTCAGTGTTTCCTTTTACGGTTCCCCATCCACAGATTTCGGCATTGCCTTTTACCACCGCATTTTCATTGACACTTGCACTGCCATAGACTTTTGCCTCACCGTGTACATCCGCTTTCCCATAGACCTTCGCCTTTCCATAGACATCTGCATTTTCACAGACCTCTGCTTCGCCGTAGACTTCCGCATCGTCATATACGCTTGCATAATCATAGACCATTGCATTACCATATACTTTTGCATTACCATAGACCGTTGCGTCATCCCCTACCCAGCAGTCTCCTTCGTGGGAGAGATTATCCTCACTCTCTATGAAGCCACCGTGAAGTCCTTCCTGTATATCACCGAAATCTCTCAAGGCTCTTATTCTATGAAGCGTATGTCCGTCTAGCTCCCATATTTCATCTGTAAGCTCATACTTCTTTTCTTCCATAGCATCTCCTTAATCAAGCTCGATGTCCTTTTTTCCTTTTCCGTCTATTGTTCCCTTTGAGATTTCTCCTTCTGAAATTTCAGCGTTTCCTGTTACTTTCGCATCACCAGAGATACTTGCATTGCCGAAGACTTTCGCCTCGCCAGCAACCTGTGCATTCCATTCAACCAATGCATCACCATAGACCTGTGCGTTCTCATAGACCTTTGCATTATCATAGACCACTGCATTATCCCCTACCCAGCAGTCTCCTTCGTGTGAGAGATTATCCTCACTCTCGATAAAGCCTCCGAGGTCGCCTTCCTCTACATCACCAAAGTCTCTTAAGGCTCTTATTCTATGAAGTATATGTCCGTCTATCTTCATTGTTTCATCCGTTAATTCGTACTTTGCCGTTGCACCGTATTTATCTATCATTAAATCAATGTTATCCCAGTAGCTTAAGTTCGCATCCTCTTTTCCGTCATAAGCAAGTATCTCTGCAATCTTTCTGATGCTCTTTTCCGTAAGTTTATCTTCCGAAGAAGTTTCAATTCGGTTCTCTATGTCTTCTTTGCGATATTCGTACTCTATATAATTAAATACTTCCTGAAGTACTGGAAGTTCATTTTCTAATATGATTTTCTGTGCCTTTTCAGAAACTCTTCTCTTAAATAAATCCTGCATCTCTTCTGTCTTTTCCATAATCATCACTCCTGTTCTATGTTTTTATGCCCAATCGTTTCATCAGTAAGCTCGTACTTCTTATCTTCCATAATTCTGTTCCTTCGTTAATCTAGTTCTGGGTTCTTTTTCTCTTTTCCGCCTATTGTTCCCCTTGAGATTGCTCCTTTTGAGATTTCAGCGTTTCCTTCTACTATGGCTCTTCCTGTTATTTTAGCATAGCCATAGACCTTTGCATTGTCAATTATCCCTGCATCGCCATAGACCTCAGTATTACCATAGACCTTTGCATTTCCATATACGCTTGCATTTTCATAGACCTTTGCCCTTCCAAAGACCTCTGCATTATCATATACCTGTGCGTTCCCAGAGACCCACGTATTGCCACATATGATTGCATCGTCATAGACACCCGCAAAGTCACAGACCCTTGCATTTTCATATACCTTTGCGTTTCCATAGACAACTGCCTTATAATAGACTTTTGCATCATCATAGACTTCTGCATCGCCATAGACCTTTGCATTACGGTATACCCAGCAGTCACCTTTGTGAGAGAGGTTTTCTTCGCTCTCTATAAAGCCACCGAGGTCACCCTTCTTTACATTACTAAAATCCTTCAAGGCTCTTATCCTATGAAGTATATGTCCGTCTATCTCTATAGTTTCATTAGTAAGCCCGTACTTCTTATCATTCAGACCGTTATCCCTCTTCCATTTATAATTGGCTATCAGATAATCCGTTTCCTTGGCATAATCGATACGCTCTGCCATCTTGCCGTCAAAAGAGCCTTCCTCTGCTATCTTGGATATTTCCTTATCAGTCAGTTTCTCATTTGACTTCATATCCGCCTTACTTACTCTTTCTTTTATGAGGACGTACTCGGCAAAATCGTGGATTTTCATTATGTCATCTTTCGGCATATCCTCTATCATCTTCTTTATTTTTTCAGGGAAATTCCTCTCATCAAGTACCCTCTTGTCATCATCCTTAAGTTTCATTACTTCTCTCCTTCATCAATCTAATTCTTCGTCTATCTGCACCTTACCGTAAAATTTCCTGTCACCGTCCAGTACTGCATTTCCACATACTTCCACATCATTGTACAGGCATACATTGCCTTTTACCTGTGCTTCATCATAGACCTGTACGTTTCCGCTTATCTCTGCCCAGCCGTAAACCTGTGCCTGTCCGTAAATATCGGCGTTTCCTGATATTACCACACATCCTGATACGCAGGCTCCCTCCCTTACCTGTGCCTTGCCATAGACCTGTGCCTCATCTTCTACCACCGCCGAGTCGTAGACCAATGAATCTCTGCCTACAACTGCACATCCTTTTATTTTTGCCTCGCCAGATATTTCAGCGTTCCCCATTACCACGGCACCTTCGGACACTTCGGCTTTTTCGTATACCACGGCGTCATCACGTACTTCGGCACCTCTTTCCACAACTGCATCATCATAGACCTTTGCATTATCATATACCCTTGCGTTACCGAATATCCTTGCATTTCCGTAGACCTTTGCGTTATCATACACCCAGCAGTAACCTTCGTGAGAGAGATTTTCTTCGTTCTCAACAAAGCCCCCGAGGTCGCCTACGTTTATGGTCTCACCTATGTTCTTTAAGGCTCTTATTCTATGAAGTATATGTCCGTCTATTTCCATTGTTTCATCTGTAAGCTCATACTTCTTTTCTTCCATAGCTTTTCCTTTCAATAACATTTATTATTCCGCTTGATACATTCCCTTTTGAGATTTCGGAGTTTCCTGCTATTATTGCTTTACCATAGACCTCTGCACTTCCGCAGACCAATGCATTTCCCAAGACCTTTGCATCATCATATATCTCTGCATTTCCAAAGACCTTTGCATTACCATAGACCTTTGCATCTTCATATACCTGTGCTTTTCCAAAGACACACGCATCACCGCATACCTCTGCCGAGCCATACACCTCTGCTTGGTCAAAGACCCTCGCATTGTCACAGACTGTTGCCCTGCCATAGATTTTTGCATTGCCATATACGTGTGCATATTCATACACCTCTGTCAAGCCATATACCTCTGCCTTTCCATATACGTTTGCTTTGCCAAATACCTCTGCATCGTCATAGACTTTTGCATTTCCATAGACCATCGCCTCTTCGTACACCTTTGCATTTCCAAAGACGCCCGTATCGCCACAGACCTTTGCTATGCCAAAAATCATTGCTTCTCCTGAGACCACCGCATTATCATATACCATTGCTTCCTCATAGACCATTGCATCTCCAGAGACTACAGCATTTTCAAAGACAAACGCTTTATCAGCTACCCAGCAGTCACCTTCGTGGGAAAGATTATTCTCTTTCTCTATGAAGCCCCCTAAGTCTCCTTCCTTTACATCACCAATATCTCTCAAGGCTCTTATCCTATGAAGTGTATGTCCGTTTACTTCTATCGTTTCATCAGTAAGCTCGTACTTCTTTTCTGCCATAACATCTCCTTAGTCCAGCTCTATGTTCTTCCCTCTTCCGTCTATTATTCCCTTCGTGATTTCTCCTTCTGATATTTTGGCTTTTCCTTCTACGATTGCATCGCCAAAGACACTTGCCTCTCCATAGACCTGTGCATTTTCGCAGACCTGTGCATCTCCATATACCTCTGCCTTACCATAGACTTTCACCTCATCAAAGACCCTTGCGTTATCATAGACCAGTGCATCATCACAGACACCTGCATTACCATAGATTTCTGCATTTCCCCAGACCCCTGCCTCACCATACACCTTTGCGTTTCCATAAACCTGTGCATAATCAGATACCTCTACATTACCATAGACTTTTGCCTCGTCAGTAACCTCTGCCCTGCCATAGACTATTGCCTCATTATATATTCTTGCATCACCATAGACCTGTGCGTTCTCATAGACCTTTGCATTATCATAGACCACTGCATTATCCCCTACCCAGCAGTCTCCTTCGTGGGAGAGATTATCTTCGCTCTCAATGAAGCCACCGAGGTCGCCTTCCTCTACATCACCAAAGTCCCTCAAGGCTTTTATTCTATGCAAGGTGTGTCCGTTAAATTCCATTGTTTCATCTGTTAATTCGTACTTCTTATCTTCCATAGCATCTCCTTCATATTTTCTCTCCTATCTGTTATCAGTCTTCCTTTATCTTACCAAATTTCATCAAGCTCTATTTTCTTTTTCTCGCTTCCGTCTATTGTTCCCTTTGAGATTTCTCCTTCGTCTATTCCACCTCTTCCTGTTACTTCTGCACTGCCATAGACATTTGCACATCCTGCGACCATTGCTCTTTCGTGTACCTTAGCATCTCCGCATACCTCTGCTTTTCCATAGACCCTTGCATCATCATAGACCTCTGCATTGCCATAGACCTTTGCGTTACTATAGACCCACGCATCACCATAGACTTTTGCATTGTCATATATTCTTGCCTCTTCATAGACAATCGCATCATCATAGACCCAGCAATTTCCTTCGTGGGAAAGATTGTACTCACCTTCTAAGAAGCCCCCAAGGTCTCCCTTCTTTACATTACCAAAGTCTCTCAAGGCTCTTATCCTATGAAGTGTATGTCCATATCCCTCTATCTTTTCATCAGTCAGTTCATACTTCTCATCTTCCATAGCATCTCCTTAATCAAGCTCTATGTTCTTTTTCTCTTTTTCATCTATCTTTCCTTCTGATATTTTTCCTTTTGATATTTCAGCGTTTCCTGTTATTTTTGCCTCACCGTATACTATTGCTTCTCCATAGACGTGTGCATTATCACAGACCTGTGCGTCTCCAAAAACCTCTGCATCACCATAGACTTCTGCTTCTTCATAGACCACCGCATCATCAAAGACTATTGCGTTATCATAGACCAGTGCATCATCACAGACACCTGCATTACCATAGATTTCTGCATTGCCACTGACCTTTGCCCAATCATAGACCTCTGCGTTTCCATAAACCTGTGCATCATCACAGACAAATGCCGAGCCATTGACCTTTGCGTTTCCATAGACCCTTGCACTACCATAGACTTCTGCATCGCCCCATACCTCTGCGTTTTCATAGACTTTTGCCTCACCGTATACCCAACAGTCTCCGTCCGGAGCAAGATTTTCTTCTTTCTCAATGAAACCACCGAGGTCGTCTTTCTTAACATCGCCAAAGTCCCTCAAGGCTTTTATTCTATGTAAGGTATGTCCGTCAAATTCTTTTGTTTCATCTGTTAATTCGTACTTTTTCTCGCTTCCGTCTATTTTTCCTTTTGATATTTTCCCTGTTGAAATTACGGCGTTTCCTGTTACTTCTGCGTAGCCTAAGACCATTGCGTTTCCATACACCTTTGCGTTTTCGTAGACCATTGCACTATCAGCGACCTCTGTACTTCCAAAAACCATCGCGTTTCCATAGACTTCGGCACATTCATATATCTCTGCATCGCCATAGACCTTTGCATTTTCGTAGACCATTGCATCATCAAATACCTTTGCCTCATCTCCTACCCAGCAGTTTCCGTCTTGAGAGAGATTGTCTTCTTTCTCGATAAAGCCTCCAAGGTCGCCTTTCTTCACATCACCGAAGTCCTTCAAAGCTCTTATTCTATGTAAGGTGCGTCTGACATACTCCATCGTTTCATTTGTTAGTTCATATTTCTTTTCTGACATAATCCTGTTCCTTCCTTAGTCAAGCTCTATGCTCTTTTTCTCTATTCCGTCTATTGTTCCACTTGAGATTTCTCCTTCTGAAATTTTGGCTTTTCCTGTCACTTTAGCATCACCACAGACCTTTGCACAGCCAGAAATCACTGCCTCACCAGAAATCACTGCATTGCCAAATACGCCTGACTCTCCTTCTACCAACGCATTGTACAATACCTGTGCATCACCATAGACCTCTGCTTCGCCAAGGACTATCGCATTATTAATCTTTGCATTACCATAGACGTCTGCACCGCCAAAGACCTCTGCCTCACCATAGACTTCCGCAAAATCAAAGACATCCGTATTATCATACACCTTCGCCTCATCGTAGACTTTTGCATTTCTATATATTAGTGCATTTCCAAAGACCTCTGCCTCACCATAGACCTTTGCACGTCCCAAGACCGATGCTCTTTCGTAGACCTTTGCCTCACCATAGACCTTTGCCTCGCCACAGACCTTTGCATTTTCAGAGACCTCTGCATCTTCAAAGACACACGCATTACCATACACCCAACAATTTCCTTCGTGAGATAAGTTATCTTCTTTCTCAATAAAGCCTCCGAGTTTTCCTTCCTTTATATTACCAAAGTCTCTTAAGGCTCTTATTCTATGGAGTGTATGTCCGTCTACCTCTATCGTTTCATCTGTTAATTCGTACTTTTTATCTGTCATAATCCTGCTCCTTCGTTAATCTAGTTCTATGCTCTTCTTTTTACTTCCGTCTATTATTCCTTCTGATATTTTTCCTGTTACTTTAGCATCACCGCCGACCTCTGCATTTCCATAGACCATTGCGTAGCCACATACATCCGCCTTTTTATATACTTTTGCATTTCCATATACTATTGCATTTCCATAGACAAATGCTTTATCAAGGACCATTGCATTATCATCTATCTTTGCTTTTCCATATACCCTTGCCTCGCCACCGACCACTGCATTATCATAAACCATTGCCTCACCATAGACCTTTGCCTCATCAAAGACTTTTGCATTTTCATAAACCTGTGCTTCATCATAGACCCTTGAATCATCAAGGACTTTTGCCTCGCCGTATACCTTTGCATTATCAGCTACCCAGCAAGTTCCTTTGTGCGATAAATTATCTTCTTTTTCTATGAAGCCACCGAGGTCTCCCTTTTTTACGTCACCAAAATCCTTTAAGGCTTTAATCCTATGTAAAGTATGTCCGTCTATCTCTATTGTTTCACCAGTAAGCTCATACTTCTTATCCACAACATCTGATACTTTTCCTTCTGAAATTTTAACATTTCCTTCTACGAATGCCTTACCAGCAACCTCTGCGTTTCCATAGACTTCTGCATTTCCAGAGACTTTCGCCTCACCATAGACCTCTGCCTTGTCATATACCTTTGCATTGCCAAAAACATCCGCTCTGCCACAGATTTTAGCTTCGCCAAAGACCTCTGCATTTTCATATACCGACCCTAGTTCAAAGACCTCTGCATCGCCGTAGACCCTTGCATCCCAACCAATCGTTGCAGAGTCATATACCTTTGCATTTCCATAGACCTTTGCGTTGTCACGTATCTCTGGTTCTTCATAGACCACCGCATTTTCATATATATCTGCTTCTCCATATACCCTTGCCTCGCCACCGACCACTGCATTATCATAAACCATTGCCTCACCATAGACCAGTGCATCTCCAGAGACCACTGCGTTTCCATATACATACGCTTCATCTGCTACCCAACAATTTCCTTCGTGAGATAAGTTGTCTTCTTTTTCTATGAAGCCACCGTATTCTCCCTTCTTTACATCACCGAAATCTCTCAAGGCTCTTATCCTATGTAAAGTATGTGTACCCTCCTTCTTCAAACTTATAAGCTGAAAGGTTTCATCTGTTAATTCGTACTTCTTTTCTTCCATAGCATCTCCTTAGTCTAGCTCTATGCTCTTCTTTGCTTTCTCGCTCTTTCCCTTTTCTTCTTCATAGACCTTTCTGAAAAAAGCCTCTTCCTCTTTACTTAGCTTTATTTCCTCTACAGCCTCGTCTACAACCTCGTCCGCTTCGTGCTCCACGTCATAATACTGGGTCTCTTCCACGAACATCTTCATTTCGTCCGTCTTCTTGTTTACCGTTAGATAAGCATAGGCTAAGAAGTCATACGTAGTAGCTCCCTCGTTCGTAAAATGGAGCAGGTCCTCTTTCTTTCTCTGCTCGAAATCTACGTACTTTGGGTCAAGTATGAATGTCGTCCTTCCACATAGCTTTAAGTCTATGTCCATTCTCAGGCTTCTTTCCTCAATCTCTTTCATCTCCTTGGCAAATGTTTCAGCTGAAGTTATCAGTTTGGAACTTTTCTCCCAGTCCTTCATCGCTTCGCTCCACATCTCTTCCTGCTCGATAAAGGCAAAATACAGCTTATCGCTCTTGAAGTTCTTATGCCCGTTATTAAGTGCCTTTTCGTATCTGGCTCTTATGTCCTCTTTGTATTTTCCGTAATTTTTCTTTACGTATTCCGTTATGTGCGAGTACATCTCGTTCTTTAGCCCTTCGCTGTCCTTTACTTCTTTATAATGCTTCAGGCTCTCTTTTCCGTTCATCTCAAAAGCAAGCTCTGCTTCGTTCCTGTCAATGTCCTCTACCACTTCCTTAAGCCCTGTCTCGAAATCCTTTACCGACTTATCGAACCCTTCTCCTGTATCAATCAATCTCGGTACGTATGTTCCCTTTTCCATCTTTTCTCCTTTCCGCTTCCGCTTCTTCCATACACTCAATCGCTCTTTCGCTAGTTACAATGAAGAACCTACCTGCTCCGCTGTAATTATATCCCTTTAAATATGCAATTTTCTCTAGCTCACCGTCATCCTTTATTCGATAGACCGTAGTATTACGCTTCGTTGACGTAGACATAATGCATTTGCCTTTGTTACCGTACGCCTCACACGACATAAGCTCCAAGCCTCCCTTTGGTGCCTTTATTACGTCTCTCTTTCCGTAGTCCCTGTATTCATAGCTTTCCCTTGTGTTCAGCTCCCTGTCATAAACAAGTGCGAACTCCCTTCTGTTAACGCCAGTAATCACGCTGTAACAGTCACAGTCAAGGTCTTTGCTATGAAATGCAAAGCTGTACCCGAACTTCTCCGCCCTCTCTGGTGTGGTGAACATATCGCACATATATATCAGACCTCTTTCGGTCTGTACCTGCTTTCCGTTTCTTTCCATAATCAGTCCTTCTCTACGTTCTTCTTCTTATCTTCTCTTTTTCTTTCCCTGACTTCATTTATTCTCTCTGCCAGAAATGCTGGATTTCTTATCTCTGGGTAATGTGCATATCCATTGAAATCAGCTCCCCTTCCCGTTCTAAGGCTCAAGTCCTTCTTCCACAGAGGTCTGTTGTCTATCCTCTCTGTCCTTACTATGCTCCCTGCCTCATTAAAGAAGATTCCGCAGAGCCTTAATCCTTCCCTTAATACGCCAGTTTCTACTTCGTATCTTTTATCCCCTAAACGGATTACGTAGGAAGGAAATCCTGATGCATACTCTCTTCTCTTTTCTATTTCAAGTCCTTTTATCAGTTCCATAACGACTTATCCCTTTCCGTTTTCTGCTCCAGCTCTTCCCTGCACTCTGACAGCCTCTCTATCCCTCTTATTCCGTAAACGTCCATTAAGCACTCCGTAAGCTCATCAAAGGCTTCCTTCTCAGTCCCTGCCTTTACGTTCTTTACGAAAAGATATTCCTCTGCTTCTTTCTCTTTCCCTTCTTCGTATATCCTTATGCTGTACGAATTTGGCTTCATTGATATGGCTTCCGTCTTATCATTCCCGTAGGAATATCCGTCCTTTCTTATAAGCTCCGTAAGCTCACTTGGGAAATTCTCTGCTCCGATGTATGTCTTATCCTTATAGAATACCTTGCAGTCCTCTCCGCTCTCGTTATCTATCTCAAGTACCGCCCTGCAGGACTTCGTGGCTCTTCTTCTTTCTTCTATGCTTATGCCATAAGAGCCTTCGTACAGGCTGTAAGTAAGGCTGGCTATCTCACTGCCCTTCTTTACTAGGTCAGGCGAGATGTCTGCCGTGACCGCCTTTTCCTTATCGTATTCAAATCTATCCAATGTGATGTCGGGCTTCCCCGCAAACAGCTTTATCTCCGTGTTGCTGTTTATATCATCCTTTTCAGGACCCGACATCTCCATAAGTCCCTTCGCTATGCTCTGCTTTGTCGCCTTCATTGCAATGGGCGAACCGACCGAAATGCTTCCTAGTCCTTCCTCTTCTATCATATCTATGAGTGCTTCCCTTAACGCCTTTTTATCAGGCTCTCCTTCTCCTAGAAGTCCTCTTTCTTCCATATGCTCCCTTATGTCGTCATAAAAGACGCAAGCCGTATACGCCCTTACGTACCCTTCTTCTAATGGGTCTATCTCTATCACGTTAAAATCCGCTTGGTCTGCCTCGATGAACAGTCCGCCATAAGTCAGGGGATTTACATCTCCGTATAATTCGTACATAGATTTTTTTCTCCTTCCGTTTTAAGCCTTTTCGGGTATTCCTTTTTTTCACATAAAAAAAGAGAGAAAGCGTTCTGCTTTCCCCCTGTCCTCTTGGTTTTACGTCTGTCGGACTACCCAAGAGCAGGGCTATACCGCTTTACTTAATTATTATATCACAAACGTCCGTTACTGTCAAATAAATATTTGTTACTTACCTTTCCTTAAAAAGGAGGCGGGGGACTATGCTTTTTTATGGAAAGCCAGTCCCCCCTTTATCAATATGGATTGTGAAATTAAGATGTTGTCGTTTTTTTGGAAACCAAGGGGAAGATGTCGCTCTCCCCCTCGTTCTGAAAGGATTGTAATGTCATCAAACAAGTGAGTAGAATCCTGATGACACGGAACGGGATTTGGACCCGTATCTCTATGCGTTCTCCCTGTTGAACCATCCGTGCCTTTTTATTTTTAGAATATTTTAGAGGTAGGTAATGTCAAATCATAACAGACCCTTTCTTATCTTCTCAAGGGTCTCTGGCTTTTTACTGCATTCCTTGCAGATGCCTAAGTTCATCTTTCCTGCTCCGCCGTATGTCCCAAATCTGTCTTCAGGAGCTACTAGGTCACATATCTGGCATTTTACCCAGCGTATTCCTCTTTTGTCCCTTACGACTTCTCTCTGACCTTTTTCCTGCATCTCTTTTATGATGTAGCCCCTCACCATATCCTCATCTGACTCATTCGGCATTGGAGGAAATGCGTTTTTGTGATTATCGGGCTGGAACAGTTTACGTATCTCTTCAGCAACATTTCCCATTTACTTCCCCCCTGTCTTTCTTCATTATTTAATAATGTGTGGCTTTAATAGACCCGCCACATAAGGCTTTTGATGAGCTTACCAGTACCCATTATTATTATCACGCTACCAAAGACCGCCGAAAACGTCAGAAAAGAATCACTGCCTATAGCCTTAATCATCGTTTCCATTATTTCCGATGCCCTTGTCAGTGCAGGCGTAACGCCCTCAGGACTTTCCGCAGGACTTTCTATGTCTGAAAGCATTTTTTCAAGAAAGCCTGTCTCACAAAGGATTGGTCGTAAAAAAACCATAATCATTCCTGCAGTTATCGATAAAAATGCAGATATATAGCTACTGCTTCCACTATAGCCACTATAAACAGGCTTTTCTTCCTTTAGCGGTTCTACGCTGGCTCCGCCTCCTTCACCTCTTTCACCCTCAGGCTCTTCTTCCAGCTCAGGCATAGGCGATACCGCATATACTTCGGTCTGACAGTATTCGCATACAAAAGTCTGTTCCTTCGGGTCGAACCTGAACTTGTTTCCACCGCAGTTCTTACAGGTCCCTGTCACAAAATGGAACTGCATCCTATTTGCTTCCGTTTTTCTTTCCATAATGCCCTTATGCGTTTCCTTTCCGTTGGTACTTCTTCATTATTATAAGAAAATATGCGGTCGGGGATTTGAACCCCGTATTCCGTTCATAGTGAACGTCCGTTCCCTTCGGCTACCGCATAGCCATTGCACTATTTTTGGAATCGATTATGCACAGCTTAGGGCTGTGTGTTTATGTATGGGTAATATTATGAAAGCTAAAATAAGTATTTTTTCAGAAGGTCTTCGTATGATTCCTCTTCCTTCTTGCTAAGTACGATTTCCTCTTCCTGTACTTTCTCTGCTTTCTTTCTGCTTGTCTTTTTCGGAGTCTCGCCCGCCCTGACGTTCTTTTTCTCTGCGTCCTTTTTCCTCTTCTTCTTTCCGATTGACCTTATTATGTCCATAAGGTCTTCGCCCTTATCAAGCCTCTTCTGGACTTTCTCCCTGTTCTTCTTTGATAAGGAAGATAAGAACCTCTTTATGTGCTCTTCCCTGTATTCTTTCAGTGCTTCCCTGTCTAGGGCATATCTCGTTTCCTTTATCTTTCCGAAACGCCCTTTTCTGAACTCGTATTCCGTATATACTTTTATCCCTTCTTTCCTTATGTCATAGATTACTGCTGACAATCTAGGGATTTCTAACTTGTAAGCTTCCATCGCTGTTATCGTGCCGTGTTTCTTTAAGTATTCCACAACACATTCGACCTGTTCCCTCATAAGGATTCTCCCCCGTTCCTTTCTTTGTATAAAAAATATGGCTGTTAGCTTTTTTACTAACAACCATATTATATCATATTTATCCGTTATTGTCAAGTAGCTATGTGATAAATATTACAGGTCGAACGTTCCGTCCTCGCTTACTGCATTTGCCTTTGCGACTACGGAGTTGGCTCCGCTCTCCCTTCTTATTGAATACCCAGCCTTCTCGTCAAGGAGTTCCTCTGGCGAGTTCCTGTAATTATCGTCTGCAACTACGGTATCGTCCACTGGTCTTTCGGTCTCTGGCTTCTTTACGTTATCGTTAGGGTTAGTAGACATTATGCGGTAAAGCTCCGTATTATGCTCGAGGCGGTAGTTGAACGGAATCATAACCTTGGTGTTGTAGATAAGCCCTGTTCCCTGCGGTTTCTCACGGATGAAGTCCGCAAGGGTGTCCGTAAGGCTCTTGCTGTAAAGCCTCTGCAACTGGTCTATGCCGATAGGTGACTGATTTAAGAAGATGAAGAAGCCCGTGTTAGAGAACATTCCGACACCTTCTGATGATGATAAGAGGTCAGATACGTCCTGTGTTATTCCTGTCATTATGCCACCGAATTTTCTCGCTCTCTTGAAGATGTCCTTAAGGCTCTTTGCGGTCGAGGTGCTCTTGAAGAAATGGTGGAACTCATCAAGGTATACCCAGATAGAGTGGTTCGTGTGCTTTTCCCTGTTCTCATCACCGTTTCTGATAATCTTGTTCCAGATGTCCGTGAGGCATACCTTCATCGCCATTTCCTGCATCTTCTCAGGCAAATCTCTCAGGCAGTATACTATGAGGCGGCTCTTCTTCTTTACGTTGGTCTTATGTGCGAAGAGGTTCCAGTTACCGACACAGTATGGCTCTATGCCCTGTGCTACTTTCGTGGATTCAGGAGTGGCATCTTCTCTCAGGCAGTTATAGAAATCAACGAGGGTAGGACACAGCTCCGTATCTATTTCGTTGTTCGGCTCACCTTCCTTCTTTCGTCTCGTCATCTCTTCTATGTAAGGTGCATACATCCTGTTGCAGGCTCTGTTAATGGCACTGATTTCGTATGAGTTACATTCCCTTCCCTTACCGAGAATGCTCTCTACGATACCTACCATAAAGTCACACTTTGTTGCAAGCGGGCTAGCCTTCCTATCGTCCCATTCCATTGACAGGTCGCAGGGATTGATGTGTACGTCTGCTTTCAGCTCCAAATCGACTACCATTCCACCAAACTTGTTAGCTATCTCTCTGTACTCGTTCTCTGGGTCAAGGATTATTATGTCGTCATCAGTGTCAAGGAAATTAGGGATTATCTCGCCCTTAGTAATGAAGGACTTACCTGAACCTGACATTCCGAAGATGAGACCGTTGGAGTTCTTCTGCTCCCTTCCCTTACGGTTGAACATAATCATATTCTTGCTTACGCTGTTCATTCCATAAAAATGTCCGTGTCTGTCCGAAAGTTCCTGTATTGAGAAAGGGAACAATGCCCTCGTGTCGTCTGATGTAAAAAGTCTGTCTATGTTGATTGTGCTCTTGCCTAGTAAGAGACAGGTATTGAGCGCATCGTACTGCTGACCGTCTAGGTACGAAGCACGTATTGAGTAGTCTTCGCACTTTGTCTGGTATGCCTTGCCGATTTCGTCAAGCTCATCAAGGCTCTCTCCAAAAAATCCTACGACCATCTTCGTATAGTACAGCTTCTTGCCCTGATTTACTACGTCATCCCTTACCTGCGCAATGTCGTCTACCATCTTGATTACGTCTTCGTTAATCAGGTCAGGCGAGTAGTTGTTACGGTAAGCGTTCTTTACCTGCTTTATCTTCTCTGCCTTCGCTGATACCATCGCATTCTTTACCATTACGGTCGCCTTCTTCTTTGCAACGGCAGAGAACTCGATTACCGTGACCATTTCATAAGGGAAATTCGTGAGCTTCGTTACGAACTCCGTGTCCATACGTTCAGGGAAATTTCTTATGCACATTCCCCTAAAGTATCTGTCCTTTTCATCACCGCCGAGGATGACCGAACGTGTGCTCTTCTCCATACGCTGTGGCACCAAGGTGTCCTTGAAGCTCATACCGCTCTTTCTAAGGAGCTTCTGGCTGAACATCTTGTGCTCCCTTCCGTCTTCGTCCGTTGTGGTCTCAATGAATTTTTCGTATTCCTTCTCGTAAGGAATGCCTTCCTTTCCACATAATATCTGATTGATGAGCGTTGCTCTTTCGAGTGCGGTGAGTGCCGTAACTCCTACTACGTTAATCAGCTTTACGCTCTCATTGAGTGCGATTTCAGCAGAAGAAAGTGATGTCTCTGCTTCCTTAAGTGACCTTGCTCTTACGGACAGCATTATGTACATCTTCTTCTCAACAAAGAAGTCTCCCTCTATCTTCGTTCTCTCTTCTGAACGCTCTGCTAATTTCTTATCAATGATTGAATTGTACTCTTCTCTTATCGAATCAAATTCATCATTTCTCTTCTTTATGTGATATGCTTCAACGATTTCTTCCTTGGTGCATTTCTCGTTCACGATGATGACAGAAAGAGTTACTTCGGTAGGAAAACGGTTTATTAATTTTACGTAAAGGTCAGCTATTCTTTCCTGCTCTTCCTCTCCTTCCGTAACGTAATTTGAGTCGGTCAGATGATAGAGCTTTGAAAAGGAATTTACTCCCGAAACGATGATTCCGTCATCCGTAATTCCAGAAAAATTTAATACTTCCTGCATAGTCTTCGGGATAAACTTCTTGCTCTTTTTTGTCTCTTTCTTCTCGCCATTTGGCGTCTGTTCACTGGTCTTATTTTTTGTCTTTCCGAACATTTTTTTCTTATTTCCTTTCCTTCATATTTTTGGGGAGCTCCGTTTTTTTAGGACGGCTCGCTCCGTTTTTTTAATCATCTATCTCATAAATTTCTGCTTACATATCGCCCTATTTTTTCTCCCAGAAAATCATTTTTGCGTCTCTAATAATCCCATTTTTTTCTCCGTTTTTTCTCACCGAATGTCCTTTCATTTTATGCAGAGTTTTTATTTTTTGGTGTCCGCAGTACTGAAATTTTACTTCGGTTCTCGCTCTTTCTTTTTAGGAAAAAGCATCTTTTTTTCAGCCTGCTTTCATCTGAAGATTTCATCATTTTTTTCTTAAAGGCATCGGTCATTTTTGGGGGAAATTTGCGGGCGTTTTTGGTAAAATCCATCGCTCTTTTTTTCTCTTAAAAAGACGTCACCTCATCAGATTTTTTTCTTTCTTTTTTTAAAAAATACCGTACCGCTTTTACTAAATTTTCTTCCTGAATTTCCTCAAAAAAATTGATTCACTCTGACTGAATTTAAGATGAATTTTTGGGATTATTCGAGCATCTTTTTCCTGTCGATTTCGAGCTTTTCATCTTCGTCTTTTCTGATGTTCATATAATATTCTGCGTCTACTTCGTTACGCAAAAGAATCTCTTTTGCTATGTTGAACTCATCCATAACGAGACGCTCCATAAACAGTTTATGCTGTCGGAATATCTCTTCGTTCTTTATCTTATCTTCAAGGACACGGAGAGCTTCTATCGTTTCCTCTGGACTGTCTGCCTTAATGAAAACAAGTCTTATCCCGCCCATTGAAAGAGGGTCTGAAATGTACACCTGTTCCTCTGACCTCATCGCTTTTCTGCTTGCCCTTACCGCATCAAATGCAAGCGACTTTAACAGCTCTTCCTGCGGTGACTCTCTTCTGTCTTCGTTGCCCATTTCTATCACTACAAGACTGTTCTCCGATAGTACTTCTGGTACGAGCTTCTCTGAATGGATATTGAATTTCTGAACGGAATTTCTGTACTTATGCTCCTTGATTTTGTCGAGGTCTTCCTTCGTAAATTCGTATCTGTTCCTTGAGATAATCTTGCGGAGGACTTGGTTCTGATTGTTCAGGTCGTCAAGCCTCTGCATCATAGGATAAAGTGAAATCTCTTCCGCTCCTATTCCGTATCTCTTTCCGATGTTCCTTATGTCGTCTATGTCGTCCTGAAGTCTCTGTACTTCCTTCTGTGCATCCTCTACCTGCTGACGAAGTCGCTCTAGTTTCATCTCTTCAACAGTCTTGTTTCCGTCTGCCGTTTTACCGTTAAGAATGCTTACCTTATATCCCAAACGTCTCTCTACGTAAAGCGATAACGCAGGGTGAAATTCGCTGTAGAACGACCTCGTCATCAGGTCCTTCGCACACAGTTTTTCCTTCGGTCGAAAGCCGTGTTCGTTCACCCAGTTCTCATAATATTTCTTGCATCTGACATCCTGTATGTCCTCTGGCTCGCCCTTCACTACGGGTACGAAGTCCAGATGGAGATGAGGTCTCGCTTCGTCCTTATGCACTACGGCGTTGATTATGTTCTCTTCCCCGACGAGGTCTGACATAAAATCATACGCCGCCTGAAAGAATTTCCTCTCGTCTGACGGATTGACGTCCTCGGGAAGCGTTATCACGCTCTCACACATTAATACCGTGTCAGACTTGTTACGGTAGTATACGTTATCCAGCCTGTTCCTCAAATCATTCACGGTCCCGTACTTAAGGGAATAATTAAAGACCGTCCTCTCCTTATCGATGTCCTTGTTCCCTCTTTCTGTCTCGCTCTCTGGCGTACGGTTATTATGCTCGAAAAGATGTCCTACGGCATATTTTTTGAATTTTTCTATACTAGCCATATATTCTCCTGACTATCGCCCAAATTTTACTTAAGGTCTAACAAGTTATACCTTGAGATTTTTTCGGGGGCTATTATAAACGGACAGACTATACAGCCTGCCCGTTCTTTTTATGGTTCTCTGAGCGAATTGATTATTCGTTGAGTCTGTTCTTCCACTTTGAACTCATTTTAAATGAACATACTGCCTTTTCAGGAATACGGATTGCCTCTCCTGTTGAAGGGTTTATTCCGTTTCTTGAACTGTGTACAGTCTTCTTGAATGTTCCGAAATCAATGAGGATTACGTCCTTGCCGTTCTCGACCTGTTCCTTAATCTCGTCAATCAACGCACCGACTATTCTTGATGTGTCTGCAATGCTGACTCCCTCTACCTTCTTTGCAACGTTTCTTACTAATTCGTCCTTGCCAACTCTTTCTGCCATTTTCTTTTTCTCCTTTTTGGTTTTTTGGTATTTTATGAATCTCAAGGTATATCTTGTTAGACCTTGAGTATTCCTTCGTTCTCCATTATACTCATCCGTTATTTTTTGTCAATTGAAAAACCGAATTTTCATCATTTTCCACGGGACTTCTCGAACTCAAATTCTATGTTGCCCGAATTATTAATGAGCCTTGCCGAGAACTTCTTTCCGTTCTTTGACGTGAACGAGCATACCTTCGTCTTGCCCTTTTCAAGGAAATCCGTTAAGTCCTTCTCCGACATTTCCTTACCGCATATCGTTCCGAAAGAGAACTCGCTCTTTCCCTCGTCATTCTTCTTGTTGCAGTACCAGCCGAACTTTCCGTGGCTTAGGACCTCACCGCATTTCGGACACTGATGTTCCTTTGTATCTTTCTTTCCGCTACTTCCCTCTCTTATTACGGCGTGGTTCTCCTTAAGGATTACGCTTACCGTTCCCCTTATGTACTCGTTCATTTCGCTCACGAAGGAATCCTTTTCCATCTTTCCCTCTGCCACGTCCGACAGCTTCTGTTCTAGCTCCGCCGTCTTGACTGGGCTGACAAGCTCCTTGTCGAACTTCTCTATGATTGAGATTACCTTCTTTCCGAAGTCCGTAGCAGATACCTTCTGTCCCTTGTCAATCGAAATCATATCCTTTGCCGTCAGCTTCTCGATTATGCCTGCCCTTGTCGCCGAAGTCCCGATTCCGCACGTCTTAATCTGTTCCCTTAATTCCTCGTCCTCGATTAGCTTTCCTGCCTTTTCCATTGCCATAATGAGCGTACCTGTCGTGTACATAGCAGGTGGCTTCGTCTCCATATTCCTTATCTCGAAATCGGCGTCTATCACTTCACCTTTCTTAGGCGGAGTGCGGTACTCTTCCTTCTTTTCGTCCGTCTTGAATCCATAGTCCTTTACGTTCTTGTATGTCTCAAAGAACTGTTCACCGCTTTTATGATTATATGTTACCGATACGCTGTCATATACGTAAGGTGGGAGCATAGTGTCCGAATATCTCTTCGTAATCGCATCGTACACCTTCTTTTCCAGTTCGGTGAGGGAAGGCGAGGTCTTCTCGAATGTCGGGATGATTGCATAGTGGTCGGTTATCTTGCTGTCATCAACGTACCTCTTCGGTATCTTATGACCGAACTTCTTTTCGTATTCCTTTGCAACGGCTGTTGAAAGAAAACGGCTGTCCGTTCTCGGATAAGTGGTCAGCTTCTTTTCGTAAAGTGACTGTGCGACCTCAAGGGTCTTCGCTGGACTTATCTTATAATTCTTTGAGCAGAAGTTCTGCAAATCGGCTAGGTTGAAATTGTACGGAGCATACTCCTTTTTCTCCTGAACCTTTACGTCACTTACCGTCAGTTTTTCATCATTTTTTAGCTCCGAAATCAGCGCATCGGCATCGCTCTTTTTCTTGAATCCGTTCTCGTTATAAAGCAGAGGGCTGTCAAAAAATCTCGTTCCCTTTACTGCCTTCCAGAAGATGTTCTTTCCACTCATCACTCCGTAATAATCCGTCTTGATGAACTCATCTATTTCCTTCTGTCTCTCAACTACCATAGCAAGTGTCGGGGTCATTACCCTGCCCGTATTGATTAACTTTCCGCTGGTGAGGGTGAACGCTTCCGTAAGGTTCATTCCTACCAGCCAGTCCGAAATCGCTCTTGCATATCCTGCGTCAATCATATTCTGATAATGTGAATAGTCTTTTGCATCCTTTATTCCGTTTATGATTGCCTCATCGGTGAACGAATCAATCCATACTACCTTCTCTGTCTTGTCAGGCTTCTTCCTGAAAATCTGATTACGGATTAATGCCTGAATGTAAATTCCTTCTCTTCCTGAGTCACCTGCATAATAGATTTCATTTACGTCACTTCTCGTATAGATTTCCTTGATAATCTTATACTGCTTTGCCGTACTAGCAAGTGGCTCGTACTTGAATGTCTTTGGTATCATCGGGAGCTTGTCCTTGCTCCACGCTCCGCTCCATTCTTCATTCTGTTTTTCGGGCTGACATATCCCTATGAGGTGACCTACCGCCCAAGTAATTATCAGGTCTTTTCCAAGGACTGATGAGTGACCTTCAACATATCCGTCCGTCTTTCCAGAACGAGATACCTTAAGTGCCTGTACATAGCTCTGCGCTACGCTCGGTTTCTCCGTGATGATTACTGTCTTCATCTCTCTACTGTCTCCTTTTCGTCTTCGATTTCCTGCACTGCTTCTTCGTAACTTTTTTCCATCTCTTCTTCCATCAGAGTCTTGCCTTTTAGCTCCGAAAGTCTGCTGAGATTTTTGAACAAAAGAACAAACCAGAGGATAGATATGGCGAGAAAGAAAAAAGACATAGGATTGCTCATCTTTAAGAAAAAAATTCCGCCAAAAAGTATGCCGTAAAGTATGTCTGCGACAATGTCTTTTTCTATTTTTTTTCTGATAAGTTTTCTTACGCCTTCTTCAAATTCTTCTCCGCTAAGTCCTGCGACTTTATTAAATTTTCCCAGCTCCATTTTTTCTCTTTTTTGTTCCTTTCGTCATCTAAAAATTTTTGCTCTGTTTTTCACCATCAATGATTTCATTTTTGAATTTCCTAATGGTACCATTTCTTTTTTGCTGATGAATTTTCTAATGGTACCATTTCCTTTTTTCACTGATGATGTTTTTGGACGAAAAAATCTCTTACCAAAATTTTCTACGTCAGCTCCATTATAACACAATTTTTGATGATAATCAACTTAAAGCTACAAAAAGCTATTAAAATTTTTCGATATTCCCTCTTGACAAATCGTTATCTTGGGTGTATAATGTGCCAAACTTCCCGTAAAGGGGGGGGCAATAGGGGGGGATTCAGACACGATTCTGAATACTACGTATTCAGAGCGAAACGAAGGGGATTTCGTGCAGACAGAAACTTCGTTGAAAAGCAACGAAGTATCTCTCTGGGACTTTATGAAAAGCAACGGAACATTTCTCTGGGACTTTAGTTCTGCTTTTTATCAGGTCAGTCTCAGTTCCACTTTCGTGCTAGAAGCCCAGCGTCCTGCTCGGCGGGGACTTCGGTCAGCGGATTTTTCTAAAACCGGCGAAACTTTTCGTAATCGCCGAAGAACGCTACGGAGACAAGGGACGGAGAACTTTTTGGTTGTTAAAAAAATGAGATTTGGGTCTCAGAATTACGAAAGTTTCGTAGAAATCGAGGGGAAGATTTCACGGAACTGGATTCACATAGAATTACTCAGGATTAATTTTTTTGGGAGAACGAGGGAGATGAATTTGGCAGGAGTGTCAGAGGATTTCGGACCTCATTCGGGGTCGGTCGTTCTTTTACGCTTGCCAGATTTTTTTTTTACAAAAAATTTTTCTGGACGGATTTTTTTCAGGAGCAAGGCACGGAATTTTTTTTTGCGAGGCTCGGAAAAATTTTTTGGCAGGATTTCTGCCTTGGATTTCGGATGACGGAACGGATTTTTTTGTCTGATGCCCTCAAGGATTTTTCAAAAAACGGAAAAAGATTTTTTTGAAAAACGCATCGGAATTTTTTGAGAGACAGAAGGAAAAATTTTTTTGAAAGTGCATCGGAATTTTTTGAGACGGAAAGAAAAAATTTTTAAACGCATCGGAATTTTTTTTCGAGACGAAAAGAAATTTTTTGAGACAGAAGGAAAAATTTTTTTGAAAGTGCATCGGAATTTTTTTCGAGACGGAAGGAAAAATTTTTTTGAAAATGCATCTGAAATTTTTTTGAGACGAAAAGAAATTTTTTCTTGAAAACGAATCAGATTTTTTTGAGACAGTGCATTGAAATTTTTTATCAAGGAAATTTATTTCGGTCTGAAAATCAGTGAACGCTGTCAGGAAATTTTTTGAGGGAAGGAATCATTTTTTGGAGCGAGAGAAAAAAGACCCTGTCTGCGGATTATTTTTTTGAACCAGAGCAGAAGGGAAACTAAAAATGGGTGACAGAAAAAAACTTATCAGACCCTAATAGACAGACAAGAGAAACGGAATAAATAATGGCTCATACGCCACAGATTCATCACGGAAAAGGAGAAACAAATGAACGCATCATCAAAGAGCATCGAAAAGAGAATCGAGGTATCAAAGAGAAAAATAGAGGCATACATCGAGAAAATCGAGAAGATGAAGAAGGAGCTGGAAGCAGAGAAGGAACTGCTGAACGGTCTTGAGGAAGAGAAGGAAATCGAAGAGTTCAGAAAGCTGAAGAAAGTTCTTAAGAGCGAGGGCATTACGATGAACGAGCTTTTCGAGAACAGATACATTCTTCGTGACAGTTCATACGGTAACGCAAGCGGAGCTGACGGAATGAAGGAAGAAGAAGTCGTAACGGAAGTGATAGGCGGTGAAGAAGACGGAGAGTCAGGGTACGCTGGCGAGAGTGAAAATTACGGAAACGGTGACGGTGAATAAATGGACGGTAACTGCCATTTCATTTTCGGGACTGCCTGCGGAGCGTGTACGGCAATGCGTCTTGAAGAGCTGAACGGATATTTGGGCGTGTTCCCAGAAGGCAGTGACTTTCATCTGTTACGGATAGCCTGCGTATCACTGTTCATACTGGGAAGCCTGTTCCCTGACGTAGATAATCCCAATAGCCACATAGGAGACATAACGAGACCATTCAGTACGGTAGTCAAGAAGATAAACAGGATGTTCGGAAAAAGGGGAGCAAGGCACAGGACAGTACCGCACGACCTCGTGACATACATTCTTCTAGCAAGGCTTGCTTATCTTTACAGCCCTGCAATGCTGTTCTTCTGTTTAGGGGCGGGAACGCATCTGTATCTGGATTTGTTCACACCGTATGGAATACCTGTGCTCGGAAAGAGCGTTAGCATATCAAAGATTAATTCCGAGAGCAAAGAAGCGGTGAAATTCACGTACATACACGTTATGGCGGTGATTATGATAACGGCTATCGAAGTGATTTCAAGGGAGCTTCTGTAGGGATAAAAAAGAGGGAGACTTGGTGAAACGTAGCATAACGAAAGAATATCTTGACATAACGGATTAATTCTGCTATAATTACAGTGTGCAACGGTATAGCCCCTCTTGGGTAGTCCGAAGGATAATTCCAAGAGATAGGGAGAGCAGAGTGCTTTCCTTTTTTTTATGCCCAAAAATAAGGCGGAAAGGGGGTAATTCAGGAATGTTCGGTAAGAAAAAAGAGAAGGTAAGGATAGATGTTTCGGAACACATCAGCAAGAGAGTGTTCGGGGCATTCGAGCAGGCAGGATTTCAGATGTCGGGCATCGAAGAGCGTAAGGTAGGCAAGATACTCAAATTCGATTTTGTCAATTCACCGTATCTGGAAAGGTCGAAAGCACCGCTCACGGTAGAAGTGAGGGTAAGCCTTGAAGGCGGTCTGGTAACGGACGAGGCGATAATGAACGGGCTTGACAATTACAGGGCAGAGATTTCAAGATGGCTGAGCAGGCACGAGAATCCAGAGAGCAAGAGGAATGTCGGATATGCCATAAAGGCAGTGGAGCTTATGAAAGCCAATCTCCTTCGCATAAACGAAATCGAGAAAAAAGAGTGCGAGGATATGAAGAGCATAACCCTGACGCTGACGGATAAAGAGGCTGGGACGCTAAGGGAAATGGGATTTACCGACTCAAAGCAGGTAGCGGATATGCTACACCGCATAGTGACCGAGACCGTAACGAAATACGAGAAGGCGGAAGAACATAAGGACACGGGCGGAGAACAGAAGAGACTTAAGACCATTGAAAGAGATAAATAATAAAAATCAAGGAGAAGGAAAAAATTATGTTTGAGAATGACAACAGAACAATAAGGGAAATGCTCACACAGGGCGAGCTTAAGCAGGAAGAGAAGGAGCTTTTAAAGAGGGCTTATCTTGCAAATCATTTCGTGCAGTCAAGCCTTCAGATTGAGTTAGAGGACAGAATAGCAGTATACTCACTGATTGGGGACGGAAAGGAATATGCGGACCTTGCGTACCGTACATCTGGCGGTGATTCAATACGCTTTAAGGACAAGTGCAGGGAGAACTGCGAGTATGAGCTTTTGGTATATCCGCATTATGATGACTATGCGAACTACGAGGAACTCCACAGAGGCTTTGTCGGAACGGCTGACGTAGACAGGGAGATTGCGGTGCTTGAAAAGAAGGACATAAAGGTAAGAGAGCTTGAGGAAGCAGTAATCACCTGCGAGAAGAAGGCGAAGGAATTAGATGTCGAGATGGACTATACGGTAATCAGCCATACAAGGAACAGGGTCCTTGATGAAATGGAAAAACTGCATAAGGGCGAGCCTAATAGAATGCATAAGTTCTATAACACTGAAAAGGACCTTGAAATGGCAGAGAAGGAAGCAAAGTCAAAGCCAGTAGAGAAGGCAGAGGAAACCACCAACGACATTTCCAAGGTAACGGAAGACGGAAAGGTACAGCTCGAACAGGTAAGTGACATCGGAACCGTGGAGCTAAAGGAGAACGCTTCTGGACACGGAAGGGCAGAGAATATTGAGATAGAAGCAGACGAAAAGGACAAGGCTGTATCAGAAGACGGAAAAATCGTTGACGTGGAAGTAAAGAAGGATGAAGAAAGCAGAAAGAACAAGGTAACGAACAATTCTTACGAGGACAGATAAGAGATGGACAGGACATTCCTAAATTCGTATGATTCAAGGATAGAAATCGGTATGGGCGGAGTGCTCCATACGTTCCATTCGGCAGAGAGTGCGTATCAGGCATTCAAGAACCCAGCAGAGTTCCATTCCTTTACGAAGCTGTCGCCCAGTGAAGCCCTGAATAAGGGCAGGGCGGTGGCACTGCGTAAGGACTGGGATGAGATAAAGGACGAAGTAATGCTTTTCGTGCTGAAGATTAAGTTCGAGAACCTGTATCTGCGTAAGATGCTTATGGACGAAGAGGATTTTGAGGACAACAGATTAAAGCCTTATCTCCTGAAAGTAAAGGAGTATTACAGGGAGCATACGGAAACGGAGCATAACGCCAATCCTTTTTTCACGGATTACTTAAATGAGCGTGAGGAAAGGCTTAACGAAGAAGTAGCATTTGAGAGAACATACAGACCGCTCAGTGATGATAAGGTGTCACATTCAAAGACCGTAGCAGAATTTATGCTAAAGAACGCAGAAAGATATGGCGTTGACCCAGCAAAAGCATACATAGTGGGGCTTCTTCACGACATAGGCTACATTGCAGGAAGGAGAGGTCACGAAGAAAAAGGTGCAGAAATGCTGTGCGGATTAGGAATGGACGAAGACGTAGTAAATGCCATAAGATTTCACGGTACGAAGCCAAAAGAGATGGAAAGGATGATAAAGGGAACACGTGCCGAGAATGATACGATAAAGCTGATAACGCTTCTGTACGAAGCAGATATGTCGGTAGACGTAAAAGGCAGGAACGTAGGGACAAAAGAAAGGCTCCGTGACATACGTGCAAGGTACGGTGACGGAATAGAGTATGAGACGGCAAGAGCGGAAGTGGACTTCGTGAAGGAGTTCGGTAAGAAGAAGATAAAGGCTGAAAGGGAAGACAATTAAACAGGCAGGAAACAAGGAGAGGGGATTATGAAAAGGATTGCTTATCTGCAGTTCACGGACGGATGCGGTAACCATAACAAATTCTACAAGATGATTGAGAATGATGACGGTGAAATAAGCGTGGTCTATGGCAGGGTAGGTACGGCAGGTACAACGGTAGATTACGGTTTTTCAAAGAGCTGGGAAGCGTTAAAGTCCTCAAAACTGAAAAAGGGATATGAGGACGTAACGAAATATCATTTAGAGTCCTCTGGCAATAATGTTAAGGTCGAAGTTACGAATGATAACATCAAGGAGCCTGAAAGCAAGGAATTTTTCAATGACATTTACGGAGCACGTCAGAAATTTGAAAAGGAATACAGGTTCAAATTAAAGGACATAACGAAACAAGCCTTGGAAGACAGTGGAAAATACATAAAAGTACTTAACGAAATAAAAAACGATGAAAACGCTTCCATTGGCAGAAAGGTATTTGATTTCAATTATTACCTGAGAAAGATTTACTTAACGTTCCCTAGGGTAATGGCGAACGTACAGGACGAATTAGCCAGAGGAACGGAGGATTTTGAGAAAATAATCTCTGAGGAAACTAAAAGGCTTGAATCACTTGAACTCATATACGAGAACCATAAAACCAGAACCAATGTGGATTGTTCTTTTAGTATGGAGAGGGCGACTTATGACGAAGAAGATAAGATAATGCAGAGCTTTACGAAACGTTCATACCGCAACAATACAAAGTCAGAGGATAAGTTCCTCAGGGCATTCAAGGTCAGGAACGAAAAGACCGATGAAGCCTTCGACAGATACTGCAATGCCAATCCAAGGGCAGGAGGAAACAGAAGGATATTGTTCCACGGCACCGAGAAGCGTAATCTCTATAGCATTGCGGAAAGCGGGCTCATCATCCAGAAGGTATATGCTAACGGAAGGGCGTTCGGCAACGGACTGTACTTTGCAGAACAGCCCGAAAAGAGCATAGGTTACACCAGCGTAGGAAATGCGAGATGGACGAACGGAAACGAAGATAAGTCGGTGCTTCTTCTTTACGAGGTAGCCCTCGGAAAGATGGACGTAGTAAATAATAGGGACTCTACCCTTTCAGGTAAAGAAATGAAACGTCTTGGCTGTGACAGCGTATTTGCAAAGGGAAAATGTGAGGGCATACCGGCTGTTTTCGAGAACAACGAGTTCATCATTTACGACAAGGACGCCTGTACCGTAAGGTATATGAGCGAGCAGAGCCGTTACCCTATGAATTATGCGATACCTTTTGACGAAAGAATGAAGATGAGGTTCGATGCTGACGGAATAGACCTTAAAATGGACGGGAACGAAATAACATTCAGGATAGAGGAAATGCCGAAAGAGACGGAGAAGATAATGAGAGCGTATTTCGGTGATGACCTTGACGGAATAGCTTTCCGTCTTGATACACAGAGCGGAATGCTGTCAGCGGAGAACGGGAACAAGATAGTAAATCCTAGGATAAACGGTGCTGATATGAGGTGGATTTCAAGACAGCTAAAGAGAGAGTACGCCGAGAGCGAGGCAAAGTGGAAGGAATTTGTTGACAGAGAAATTCAGAAATCAAAGAGCAGACAGAAAAAGGGAGCAGAGCGATGAGATTTTATTTTGACATAGACGGAACGCTCGGACGCTGGTACAAGGACGGACGAGGATATTCCCTAGAAGAAATAATAGCAGAGGAAACGCATTATTTCCGTGACATAGAAGAACACCCTATGATGATAATGCTTGCAAAGACCCTTGATGAAATGGGGCATACGGTATGCGTATTGTCGGCAAGTGCAGAAAGCACGAAGGAAGATAAGCGTTACTGGGTAAGGGAACATCTTCCGTTTGTCAAGGAAGAGAACATCTTTTTTGCTCCGCTAAAGGACGGGGAACACGGAAACGTAAAAAAGTCCGATTACGTAATAGACGCAGAGAACTCGGTGCTCATAGATGACTGGTGGGTAAACCTCAAGGAATGGAGCGGAAAGGCTGTCAAGGCAATCAATTCGATAAACAGCCATCAGGACGAATATTACGAAATAGACTTGTCAAAGACCGAAGAGAACTATCTTGCAATGAAAGAGCTGATAGAGAAGAACGGTCTTATGGGGGAAATGACAAGCTACAGGAAAGAAATAAAAGAGCAGGCAGAAAAGCTAATAGATTTTGCCCGTGGAAAGAAGAGGGAAAAGGTTGAAAGGCAATAATCTGTATGAGAAGATGTCAGGGTGTGTCTGGATAATCCACGATGAAGCAGACATAAAAGGAATAGAGGAAAAGATAAAATCCGTAACGGGCTTTGGTGACAGGGAATTTTCAGAAGTGACCTGCAGGGTGCTTTATTACGGAAGGGACGATGAAGCAACGGGAGCGGAAGCGGAGATGGACAGGTTTGACGTGACCTATGCAAGGACCGAGACATTCGGTGAGCAGTCGGTAAAAGGGATTGCCTTTGAGGATGCGGAGAGCATAAGGGAAGGGATTTCCGTACAGATGGCTTCGGTAGTGCTTTCAGCGTTCAGAAAGAGCGGGCTTGTTGTAACGGATTCAGACCTTTACGTAGTGAACGGCAGGGATTTCAGGAGCCAGATACGGTCTTGGGAAAGCCCTGAGGCAAAGATGTTCGATACCGTAAGGGTGCGTGTGCTGAAAGGACCTTACGAGAAGAAGAAGGAAAGAAGGGGAAAAGGTCTGGATGCAGGAAAGGAACGAGGTGGATATTGATGAAAGATGTATGGTTAACGGTAAGTGGCGTTGTAACAAGGGATATGATAGAAGAAGACGGCTGTGATTCCTTTGAGCCGTACTGTGACAGCAAATACCTCAAAGAAAAGGCGGGGGAAGTAGAGAAAAATTTGGAAGGGCTATATGAAGACGTTGACACGTGCTTTATGTACGATGAGGAAAAGGATGAGATTACGCTTGACGTAAGCCTTAGCGTAACCGTAACGGATGGCGATTACGAAGACGGTGATTTCAAAAATGACGCAAGAAGGGACGTAGAGAAAGCGTGTCAGAGCGTAATGGGAATAGACCTAGAGACGGAAGACGAAATTGAAATAAATGATGTAAATGAATACACCAGTGCAGAAGAGGAAATGGAAGAAAAGGAATACTGGGATTCGCAGAGTTATTATTACAGGTGATTAATTTTTTTTAAAGAAAAGTAACGGAAGAAAATAAAAGATAAAGGAGAAAAGCTATGGCAAAGTATTTACTTGCAACAGAAAACGTATCGCTTGAAATCACGAGAATGCTCGTGGAGCCCGAAGCAGGAGACGTGAACAGGGCAAAGATGAGAGGCGAGAGATATAAGGAGAGCGAGGACTACGTAAAGAAATGTTACGTTCCTTACCTCAACAAGTACCACATTGAGCAAGGCGAGCTCATCAAGGTAGATGATGACAACGTCCTGCATTTCTCTTTCGGCAGTGAAGAGGACGAAAGAAATGACGGAAGCGTACTTCCAGAACGTTTCGTAGAGCAGTTAGAGGGCGTGTGCCTTGAAGTCCCTGAGGAAGACTACGAAAAGAACGCAGAGTACAACGCACTAAAGAGCAGTGTCGTTAACGAGGACAGGGTAAAGGAAGCGGTCGAGAAGATTTATTTTAATAACGAGACGGAAGTAGACGGAATGGTATGCGTTACCAGCACAAAGGCTCTGGAAATCTGGGACGAGTCAGTAGGTGCTGAAGTATACGGCTCTGACGGTGTCCTTCTTAACAGGAACCAGCTTGAGAACCTGCCAGTAGCTTACGTACATAAGTCTGACGAGCTGATGGCGAACAATATCGAGGTAGCAAAGAGGGCAAGCACGGAAGACATAGAAATCTCAAAGAACCTGATTAAGATGTCAAGGGATATGAACGGATTTTACGTAATCGACTGTGACGACCGTTTAAGAGAGCTTGAGATGAGCAGGACCGTAAGAGCCCTTGAGAAGGCAAGAGAGGAAATGGAAATGCCAAGATACCCTAAGGAAACTATGCTTGACATAGAGAAGCTTGAGAACGGCAGATACAGAAGAAAGATTACGACCATCGGTGAGCTTGCAAGTGAGTACGTAAAGAAGTATGAGATGGGCGGAGCCAATATGAGAGGGGAATCCCTATCTAAGATGATAAGCACTGACTCTACCATTTCTTACAGGGGCATTAACGGAAAGGAAATGATGGAAATCAATGCGAGCGTGACAGGAATAGACATCGGCAAGTACCTCTCAAAGGAGATTTTAGATGACGTAATCTCATACGCAGAGATGGAGCACATAGACAACGTAAAGGCGGATATGGAAAAGGGAATTAACCGTAACGTCAAGGAAGGTCACGCAATGGAGTAAAGGAAAAGAGGCTGAAAAAATGGAAAGGAACATAGACGTACTGAATAAGGTTATGGCTGAGCATAAGCCATACATAGCACTTGATGTCGAGACAACGGGAATAATGAACGGCAACGGCAACAGATGTACGCAGGTCGCTCTTTCAGCTTATAAGTACGAAGAAGGGGAGTACAGGTTACAGGACTCCCTCTTTATGCTTGTAAAGGCAGATAAGGAACAGCTAGAGGGCGTACTGAAGAGCGAAGAGGTGTCGGAGAAGAACGCAAAGGAACTCCTTACTAGAGAGTGGCTTTACAGTATGAGAAGCACTACGGCAGAAGAGAGGAAGATAAAAAAGTACGAAGAAGAAATAAAGGAAATAAAGGACGGTACGTTCCTTTATAACAAGAAGCCAGTCAAGGACAAGGACGGTGCGATAAAGACAAGGCAGGACAAGATAGACGCCATCGTTAATTCGGATAAGTACATCATTGCAACAAAGTGCAAGGACATTCCTGATGAAAAGATGACGATTATGTTCAAGGCTGGGTATGATGATTTCATCAAGACGAACCTAGAGAGAAAGATGAATGAACTAAGGGATAATGTCGGATGCAGGGAAATACTGAAGATGCAGGGAATAGACCTTGACAAATATGAAAAGTCGGGGGAAGGTCTGACTGATGGCGAGATAGTAATCGGGATGAATGAGTTCCTAGACCACTATCTCACAAAGGACACGGCGTTTCTGACCAATGGAACGTATTTCACGAAGCATTATCTTGAAAAGCTGGGCGAACATCTTCCAGAGACTGCGACCTACATTGACATACCGCAGTGCGTAAACAGCAACAGCCATAAGACATACGAGAAGATGGGAAACAGATATGCACCAGAGTTCTCTTCCTTTGCGGAGTTCTATAAAGAAATGACGGGGAAAGAGATAAAGAATTTCGATGCGTATACGAAGTCTCTCTGTATGTCAGAGATGGCTTGCGGAATGACGGAGAACAAGGTAAGGCATAATTCGGTACACCGCCTTGGTGAAAAGGTAAAGGAAGAAGCCTTTAAGATGGACGACAAGTACGTGATGAGTGCGGTAAGGGCAAGTTCCCTAAAGTGGGTGCCAGCAAGCGTAGGTGAGTTCTATCACGCAGATTACGTATTCAACAGCCTTGAATATGTGGATTTCGGAAACAGCAGAAGATACGTTGACCTAGATGCGATGTTCGCACTGAACGATAACTTTGAAGTAACGTTAGAAGGAGAAAAGACACCTATCAAGAACTGGGAAGAATTAGAGAACAAGATTAAGGCTCTTAATGCAGAAATCTCACCAAAACTCCTTGAAAAAATCAAGGACAAGTTCGAGGAAGTAAAGAAGGAAGCAGAACTCGAAAAGGGAAAGATGAAAGAGGCTATGGGAATTGACTCTTTGCCTTATGAAAAGAGCAGGGAAGAAGACGAAGAGGACTTCGAGGAAGAAGACTTTGACGAAGAGGACTTCGAGGAAGAGGAAGAAGACCTTGAGGAAGAGGATTTTGAGGAAGAGGAAGAAGAGCCTGAGGAAGAAATCCCAGAGGAAAAGGAAGAAGCAATGACCTTTGAGAAGTGCCTTGAAATGATGAAAAAGTCAGCAGATGACAGGAAAAGGCTCGAAGACGAAATCAATGAGCTGAAAAGTAACAAGATGGTGCTTCAGAAAGAAAAGATAGAAGAAATAATTTCGGAAATAAATGGCTCACTGATTCCTGCGGTCGTAAAAATCGAGAGCGGAAAATTAATTGATAACGAAGAAATAAAAAAACACGGGATAAACAGAGTAGAATTTAGAGGAAGAGACGGCATACGTTTTTACTTTGATGATAAAGTGAATACAAAAAAATTTGGTGAATTTAAAGATATTTGGGTTGGAAATGTATATGGAGATATAATCTTTTACTTTAACGGAAACAAACGCCCTGAGGATATTGAATATGAAAGAGACTGTGAAAATTTATATAACAGCTTCAAGGCAATAAAAGAGGTCATCCCGATAGTAAAAAAAGAGCTTATGAAGGTGATGCTGGAGCAGATGAAGATAAATGATGAGGCGAATCTAAATGCTGAAAAAGAAATAGAGAAGATGAAGAAAGACATAAAGAAGATAGAAAAGGAATGATATATGGAAAGGATAAGGGCTACGCATCTTGACAAGAACAGGAGACCCGACCTGATGTATGAGTTCGTAAAGAGGTGGAATGACGGAACAACGGAAGTGGTGGACTGTGCGATGGTAAACGGCATAGTCTACTCCGCAGTCCTTGACAGCAGGGAAGAAAAAGTCTATGCTGTAATAAGTGACGGAGAGATAGAAGGGGATTACATAACATACTCTGACGTAAGAGAGGGCAGGTCGGTAGAATATGCGGACTGTCCTCTTGACATACTTAAAGTCCTGACTCCGTCAAATGATGATTCAGTCAATGAGTGGAGAGACAGGGCAAGGAGAAGATACGCCGTAAAGAACCCGAAGGAAGGCGACAGGATAATATATAAGGACGACTTCTACAGATACAAGCAGATAATGATAAATGATGATAATGAAAGGGTATGCGTATGGTACAACTTCCTGAGCGGAAAGAAGTACAGGAAGGAAGAGATAGAGGCAGACAAGGCATATCCGTACAATATGAGGAACATAGAGGAATGTTTCATCAGAAGAATCGAGGGGATGACGGATGAAGAAAAGGACGAGGTATTAAGGAAGGGCGTTGAACTCCCGTACCTTTACTCGGAAGCATTCGACACCGATATGTGTCCTGATTATCCCGTAACGGTAAGACTTGAGAACAGTAAAATCATAGTAAGGCATAATCACGGTATGCGTATAAGGAGTGATTCAGAAAGAGTGAATACTGCGTTGAAAAAGCTGGAGAAAGAAATGCTGTCAAGGAGCTTTGACTACGAAAGATAACAGGTGCAGAAAGAATGGAGAAGTGAGATGCTTACGGAGAAAGAGATAAGAGAACTTAATGAAATGATGATTGGAAGGGGAGCACCGACCGAAAGGGATGACATCGGATATAACAAGCCCGACTTCAACAGGATGTATTTCATCGGAATGCTGAACGTTCCGTATTCGGAAGAAGAGCAGATGTGCGTAGTCAGCACTCTTTCAAGATACAGGAACACACAGCTTGAAGGAGTAAAGGACGAGATAGAGGAAACGCTTGAGGCTCTTACGGAAAGCCTTAATGCAAAATACGAGAACAAGACGGTCCTTGAGATGAACATCGAAAGGGCGATTGACGGATTCGGACACGACAGGGCGGATTATGAGAAAGAGGACATAAACTACTGGGGAGTTGACGGACGGAGCGGACTTATGATGTTCACCTTTAATAAATATATCCAGATAAACATAAGTGAATTTGACGGAAAATGGATAAACAGGGAAGGAAGATTCTATCTGTGCGTAGAGCCAGATAAGATGGATAAATTCACTAAGTACATCGGAACGCTCGGAAAGATAGGATATAAAATATCGGATGCCGACAGGGAAAGCATAGACGAATACATCAGGGAAAGGAACGAAGAGAACAGTTTCCTTGATGATTTCGATATGGAAGATGAGGCGGAGACGAAGACCACTCCTGTGACCGAGCCAGAAAAGAAGAAAGAGGCGGGGGACTATGGGGATTTCGTGCTGAAAGACCTTCTTTCAAGGAACGAATACGGATGCTGTCTTTATACGATTACGCCGAGCGATGGAGCATTAAAGGAAAAGCTATGGGCTAAGAAAGGCGACTGCGTATCTTACGTAGCGGATAAGGGCGACCACCTCTTAATATCGGTAAGGGAAAGGGACGTAACACGTTTCCAGAACTACTGCAAGGTGGAGCTTGGGATTGACTGCTCTGACATCTATAAGGCTATTGAAAGAAAGAAGCTCGAAGAAGAGCAGAAGAATAAGTCGGGAAATCATCTCATTGATACGGACACTCTTGACCTTCCGTTCAAGCCTTATGATTTTCAGATTCAGGACGCAAAGGAAATCGTATCGAAGAAGAAGGCTCTGATAGGGCATGATATGGGATGCGTTTCAGGTAAAAGCAAAGTTCGTATCAAGGAACAGAATAAGACGGCTACAAGAGAGGTTTATGTACAGAACTTGTTCAGACTTATTCAGAAAGACCCTGCAATTCAAATCAAATGCCTTGTAAACGGTAGATTTGCGTTTATGCCTATCAAGGCTGTTATTGATAAAGGCGTTCGTGAGACTATCAGAATTTCAACTGAACATTCATCAATAGAATGTACTCCCGACCACGAATTTTTTACAGAAAACGGCTGGATTGAAGCTGAAAAGTTAAAAGTCGGCGATAATCTGTTTTCAAACGGAACAGAGGAAACCTGTGTTGAATGCGGAAGTGATAAAAATTTAATCACTTATCCGTATGCAAAATGGAAAGGCTACTGCAAATCGTGTATGAACCGTTTGAAGAAAAACGGTTATGACGGCGTTGTAAAGAAAGTTGATAAGAACGGTTATGTAAGACTTGTCGGCAACGGCACAAAGGATATGCCTGATTATGAAAAAATGAAGGGACAAGGCGGTATTTATGAGCATCATCAGGTATGGTTTGAAAATACTGGACACGTTGTTCAAGACGGCGAAGTTGTTCATCATAAAGACTTGAACAAGCGGAATAATAAATTCGACAATCTTCAGCTTATGACCGACCTTGAACACAAATTGCTTCACGCTGATATAAATAAGTCCAGCTTACCGCAATTTAATTCAAATATTGATTTTGTAATCAAAAACGGCAAGAAGATATTCTTTGTCCCTCAAAAGACCAAGATAACGGCTATCTGTCCTTCAAAAACACAGCAAGTGTACGACATAGCCATAGACGACGCTGAAATACACAATTTCGTATGTAACGGCATTGTAGTCCACAACTGCGGGAAAACCTTCATATCTACTCTCGTAGGCTTGAGCCTTGATATGCCTAAGGTCGTCGTATGCCCTGAATCATTGAGGCTCAACTGGAAGAGGGAGCTTGAGAGGACTGCGAAGGGGCAGGACATAGAAATCGTCTATTCAAAGGACAAGAAGATAAGCTGGGGCGACTGGACGATTATGGGGTATCATACGGCAACGAAGTTCGCAGACAAGATAGCGGAGAAGGGAATACAGTGTATGTTCATTGACGAAGCACATAACGTGAAAGCCGTCAATAATTACGGAAAGCCAGCGAGCAAGAGGGCAGAGGCACTTGTGAACCTTGCTAGGAAGATGCCTTACACATATCTTCTTTCAGGAACGCCTATGCCGACAAGGAACAAGGATTTGTACAACGAGTTCATTATGCTAGGAGAGATAAACCCTGATGCACCGTATGCGTTCCATTCATTCGGAAAGAAGTACTGTAATGCCACGAACAATGGTTTCGGATGGGACTATAACGGTTCCTCGAACACGGAAGAACTGCACGAGAAGCTGAACAAGTATATGACAAGAAGATTAAAGTCAGACGTGCTTCCTGACCTTAAGAAGCAGAGACAGTTCATCCCTCTTGAAGAAATATCGAAGGAATACAAGGACATCGAGAAGAGGCTTGCTGATATGGAAGACGAGGACACATATATGGGACTTGCTATGACAGGACGAAGGATTCTGTCGGAAGTAAAGGTAAAGCCTACGAAGGATTTGGCAGAGACATTCGTTAATTCGGATGAGAGCGTGGTAATAGTAACGGAGTTCAACGAGACTATGGATAAGTTCATCGAAGCCTTTGGTGACGAGGCTTGCTACATAAGGGGCGGAATGAGCGATACCGCAAAGCAGAAGGCAATAGACGATTTCCAGTCAGGTAAGAAGAAGGTCTGCATACTGAACACGATTGCGGGCGGTGTGGGAATAACCCTTACCAAGGCACATAATATGATAGTATGCGATTACGACTGGACTCCTGCGAATATGACACAGGTAGAGGACCGTATCTGCAGAACAGGTCAGACTGAGTGCTGTAACATATACTATATGTATTGTGAGAACGCACTTCTTGACAAGCTGTTCGTTGATATGATAACCAACAAGTCAGCCAACATAGACAAGGTAGTAGACAATTCAGAGAACACGGTAGACCTCAGGGGAACGAAGGAGACAAGCTCATCATACCTAGACCTCTTAAAGGAAAGGATAAAGGAAGAGAAGATGAAGGAGAAGTCAGGGAAGAAAAGAAGCAGTAAAAAGCAGACGAAAACGGAAGATAAGGAATAAATAACGAAAGAATAACTTGACATAACAAAGTATTTTTGGTATAATTAGGGCATATACAAACGGTATAACCGAAAGAAGGAAGTCCGTAAAGATATTTTATCCGAACGGGCTTCTAAAGAAGCCCTTTTTTTATGCCTTAAAATAACGGATAGAAATGAATGGTAACAAAAAGAAAAAAGGGAAAGGAAAGGGAAAAAAATATGGAGAACAAGAAACTAAGTCCATATCAGAAAAAGATAATGGATTACAGGGACAGGCTCTCAGATGAAATGAGGATGCGTGGAGAGAACCTTTTCATTATGGTAGACCTGAGAACTGAAATGATACGAGTGACGGAAGCAGAGAAGAACGAGAACGGGAACATCGGGTTCAAAAAGAACGGAAATGAATTAGGGTATAAGAACGGAAACCTGTATTACAGACAGAAGAACGAAAAGAGGACAGGAAAGCTTGCAGAGGACTGCAACAAGGTCCTTCCAGAAGAGGCAAATCTCCTTCCTTACCCATACAATTACATTGCAAAGGAGACCCTAAAGGAACTCGGTGCTACGGACAGGGAAAGAGCAAGGCATAAGGAAACGGTCGAGAGATAAACGAAAGATAAGGAGATAAGGATATGAAATTCAACGGAATAGGAAGCGGTACAAGAATGACCGTGAACCAGTGGGTATCAGGGAACATTCCAAAAAAGCCTTATGTAGAGGGAATGGATAAATACATACAGGACGGAAGCCCTATCGTAATGGTCGGGCTGAACAGCGGAATTATGACGGCAAAGCAGTATCTTTATGATGAGACCACCAATTCTTATGGTGAAGGACTGGCTCTCAACGTAAAGACAGGAGATGAGGGATTCAAGGAAAAGTGGGAGAAGTTCCTTGACGAATGCACACAGCTCGGTGACCTCACAGAAAAAAGAGTGCTTTATCTTGTAGAGGACATCAATGAGATGAAGGTAATCCTCAGCGGATTTGACGTAAAGGAACTTCCAGAAGAGAACGTAAGGACATATAAGGATGCATTCGGCATTGAAATCACGGGCGACGGTGAGGAAAGAATGAATAATGCAAAGAAAGCCCTTGATGATGTGATGAACAAGTCAAAGTCACCTATAAACGAAGAGGAACAGACAGACGCACAGAAGCGTTATGCTGGTGATGCCCTTGATATGAAGCTAAAGAAGCTGATAGACGCAGGAGTAATAAACGCAAATGACCTTGAACACGAGAAGGGACAGTATTACGACCTTATGCGTGACATTGTCGGAAAGGACGAGAAGGATTTGTTCTTCTTCCAGACATCTACTACGGGAATAACGAAAGAGCCAAGTCCTAGAACGACAGGACAGCCTATCCGTTTCTATTCGGTAGGCGGTGGATATTCAGCAGACTATGCGGTAGTAGCCGACAGTGATGCGGTAGAGATGGCACTTAATAATAAGTCCTTTGATACGTTCAAGCATTCAGGGCTGATAGCAGAAGAATACGTAGAAGCAATGGAGAGCCTTAACAGCGGAAAGGTCAAGGACATAGAATCGTCAGGCGGAAAGAAGAGCCTGAACGTAAGGATAGGAACAACGGACGGAAAGTCAATCCCTATCTTAAAGAAGGAGACTTTCATTCATCTGCTTGAGAGATACACGAAGGGTCTCGGTGACAATGTCGTGCTTATCGGCAACGGCGGTGCAAGGAACAAGAACTATGACACGTTCTCACAGGAAGCCTTGTCGAACCTAGGAAACCTTTCTATCTGCCATAAGAAAGCCTATGATTTCTCACAGATTATCAAGGAAGTGGCATACATTTACCGTGATAAGCAGTTAAAGGGCGAAAAGGTAGAGAACCCTCTTATGCCTGACATAGAGAAAAAGGAAGGTGACTGGAGATTTTCAGTAGATGAGGTATTCTCATTCGCAAGGGCTAACAAGGAAATAGATTCCATTGCGGTAAGAATGAAGTTCATAAAGACGTGCGTACTTAAGTTAAGGGAATGCTACGAAAAGGAAAGAGGCATAGAGCTGGACGTAGATAAGACAGGAAGCATTGAGCTAGGTGAGCCAGAGGCAAAGACTGTAAAGCCTAGTGAGGCAGAGTCAAAGAAAGAACCTGCAAAGATTGATGAACCAGAGGCAAAGAAGGAAGCTACAGAGACAAAGAAAGAACCTGTAAAGAAGGCAGAGCCTAAGAAGAGCGAATCAAAGGGCTTCAAGAAGCCTACAAAGGAAGAAAAGCAGGAAGTATTTGAAGTCCCAGCCACAGGAGATGGCGAAGATGAGCCAGAAGAAATTTCCGAGACAGTAAGTGCCGAGCCAGAGGAAGCGGTAGGAGAGATAGAACCAGATAAGGAAATGGAGCCTGAACCAGAAACAGAGAAGGAAGAACCAGCAGAAGAAAATATTGAAGAGCCTGACGAAGAGTTCCCAGAGGAATTAACGCAGGAAGAGCCGCTCGACCTTGATGGCGAAGAAGTACAGGCAGAAGATAGCGGAGCGGGCATTACTGAAAGTGCAAGAGCATTTGATGAGATAAAGAACAGCATAGATAAGTTACAGAACAGCTATGAGGAAATGGAGAGCAACCGCAACTCATTATCAAAGGCTGTAGATGAACTGAACGATGCGATAGTAAAGAAAGACGAAGAGATAAAGAGCCTAAAGGAAGCATTAGCTGAAAAGGAGAAGGAAGCAGAGCAGGCGAAGAAGGGCGGAAACGGAATAGACATAGACGGTGAGATTTCCGAGGTATGCAAGGCATTCTTTGAAGAGATGCAGAGATTCTCAGACAGGCTTGCGGAAGAAGGCGGTAAGTATGAGGGTATGAGCGACCTTGCGGATGCATATTCCTCAAAGTTCAACAGGGAACTGAAGAAGGTAATGAAGACACAGGAAGGTCTAGGCAACCCTTAATGTAAAAGGAGAAGAGAAATATGGGTGACAGTCCGTTCAGATACAATACCGAGAAGCTCAATATGATACCGATAGAGGAAGTATTGATGATGTACGGCGGGATAGATGCAGAAAACGGCAAGAAATTCAAGTGCATATCAGGAAAACATACGGATTCCAATCCGTCAATGAGCGTACACCCGAAGAAGAACTACTGTCACTGCTTTTCCTGCAACGAGACATTCAGTACGATAGATGCGGTAGAAGCACTTACGGGAAAGAGTTTCGGGGATGCGTGTAAGACCCTGATAAATGATTTCGGGCTGAGCCTTGAAGAATATTCAAACATACTTGAACTCAACGAAGAAGAGAGGCTTGCAAGGGAAAACGGAGATGAAAAGGACGTGTTCCCGTTATCGCCGAAAGAGGTCAAGATGATAGGGATAAAGGACGTAACGGTGAACGAGAATTTTCCTTCGTTCAGGATGATATGGAGCAAGAGCGATGACGGAAGGAAATGGGCTGACGGACTTATGAAAGCCTACGTAGGTGACAGGATTGAAGAATCTAAGGAGAGGGAAAAGGCGTATTTAAAAAAGATTGACGAATACGAGAATATGCCAGAGCTTACGAGAAGGATGTACCTAGAGACCCTAAAGGAAGTCAGGAAGGAAATGGCGGAGCAGAAAGAGGTCTTGAACAAGACCAATTATGAGCTGGCACTTGGCTACGTAGAGATGAAGGACTGTTACGTAAAGGTAGAAGCCGAGAGAAATTTCAGAAAAGAGCTGGAAGAAATCGAAGAAAAGATAGATGCTTCGATAGAGCGTTTTGCAAGGAAGCAGGAAAAGAAGAAAGAACAGAAAAAAGAGAGAGAAAAGAAAAACAGGATGAAATGGAGCAGGTAGATGGATATTTACAATCAGAAGAAGCTGTATTTTGACAGCTCTGGAAGACCAGTCCTTTCACTGCGTACAAGAGAGTATGATGCCGCAGGGCAGAGAAGCGAGATAGAGGACCTTTTAAGAGGCGTACCGTTCGTAACGGACGAGTTCAATGAAGATAAATGCTATCTCTCGATTAAGGAAAGAATGGACCTGACGGGGAACGTAGCAAAGATGGTTATGGCTTATCATACTGACGCATTTAAGGCGAAGGAAAGATACGCACTGACACCTGAGATGTGTGGCAAGATAGAGCAGAGCTACAGGGTAAAGGGAGAGGAAATCTTCAAGGTGACGAATTTCAGCATAGATTTCGTAAGGAACATCTATGACGGAAAGCTCATAGGCTATAAAACGTCAAGGACGACCGAATGCCACCTTGAATTAGACGAAATCCCTGAAATGACGGTGGGCATACTCACGGAAAAAATCAATGCGAACACGCCGAAGGGAAGGGATTCGGATTCCAACAGAAAGACACTTTGTGCCTTTGCCGTAATGGATTCTGACAGGAAGATGACGCCAGCGGAATACCATTCCTATGACACGATTAAGAGGGAGCTGAAAAAGAAGTACGGTATGAAGGTATATGCACTTCTTTACAGGGGAAGGGCATTAAAGATGTCGGCAGAGCTGACAGGCGGAAAGAAGACCATAACGCTTTATCCTATGCCGAATGACGGAGAGAGCGGAAAGTATTTCCTTCCAGAAGGAAACGGAAAGATAATAGGGCAGGAAGAAGTAACGAAGATGTTCCCTGCGATGATAAAGGAAACGGAAAAAGAAAAGAGCAAGTGGATAGAATTAGCCATAAGGCAGGGAAACGAAATAGAAAGATAAGGAGATAAGGCAAATGGCAAGAGATGCAGAGGTAGCAAAGAAAGAACGCTGGTTCGATGAATTTTACGAATGGTTAAAGGAGCTTCTTGAAAAGATATATTCCCTTACGCCGTCAGCGGGGCTGAGGAAGTCAATCGATAACATCGAAAAAGATACCAAGGAGCTGAGGGCAGAAGTAGCAAACATTACCGAGTCACAGAAAGAGATGCTTGAAAAGACCTACGAGTTCATAGCGGAGAGCCACGATAAAATCAAGACACTTCCAGTCGCAGAAGCGGAAGAAGCCGTAAATGGTCTCATAGCAAGACTCAAGGAAGACATTGAGAAGGCGAAGCAGAAAGAGTTCGAGTACGTGAACGGTGATTTCTACACGGCAATCAATACGTATATGGGAACGGACTATACAAAGAACGAGCTTGACGAGAAGCTGAAGGTGTATGAGATAGACAAGGAAGCGACACTTGCGGATGCAGGGCTCGGCGTAGCGGTAGCGGTGCTTGACGGAAAGGCGATACCGATTACTTTTGAGAAGAAGGATAACGGAAAGTACGGGATAAAAGTAGGCGGAGATGACGAAAAACTGCAGAACGTAGTCTTTGATAAGGACGGAAAGATAAACGAAGGAATAGAGGAAATAAAAATCCTTGATAACGATAAGACGGACAGCAAGATAGAGAACGGACTCTTATCCCACTTTGCAAAGATGAACAAGATGGAGTTCAGACCACAGCGTATCATCAACGAGAAGGAAGGTGCGATGGACAACATCTCACCAGTCACCAAATTCCTTGAAAAGTACAGCAAGCCTTATGACAGCGGAAGATACGTATCTCACTTCGTAAAGAAGGACGGGTCATTCAGGATAATCGATAAGGAAACGAAGAAGATGCTCGTCATAGAGGGCAACTCAAAGAGGATTGACCTATCAATCGTAGAGGACGTAGATTACCGTGGAGCTGGGAATTTTTCTATGGAAGGCAAGACCAAGACCACGATAGGAACATACGCTGACGTAGATAAGGCTACGGTATCAAAATTCAGCGGAATAAAAGACCTTGACGTAATGAAGCTCATTGCGACACCGCAGGCTTCAGAGTTTTTGGAGCACAGGGGAATGAGCCTTGAGACGCAGGAAAAGGCACTTACTCCTACTGACATATCTGGTAAGAGCATAAATCATCTGTTCAGGAAGAACCCGAAGATGCTCCGTACAAAAATCCTCGCAGAATGCTTAAGGAGCGGTCTCAACGTAGAGATAAAGCTAGTATCTAGGGGAATGGGAAAGTATCAGGATATGGAAGTTCTTGATAAGGACAGCGGTAAAAAGGTCAACATATCCTTTGACGAATACGGCAGAGGCAGAAGCGTAGTAACGTTACTGGATAACGGTAAGCGTGAGAATGTTCTCTGTGACCTTATGAGAGGATATGCCGTTGAGGGAGCAAGGGCAACAATCGAGGACGCTAACATAGAAAGACTTGTAAAGACCATAACAAAAGCCGAAGAAGAGAACGCAAAAGACCTATTCAGGGAGCCTGACAAAAAGACGGAAGAGTATGCGAGAAACGCAATCAGAAGAAAGATAACGGAGAAGTACGTAGAGCTTGGCGGAGATGCGGTATTCCTTAAATACATTGACGGTCAGTACGAAGACAAGAAGGAAGAGACCATCGCTAAGGAGAACGAGGCAATCAACACGGTAGCGTATTTTGGAAAGAAGAACCTGCTCGGTAAGGGACAGGGAATGGACGCACTTTTAAATGAGCACATTTCCCTGATAGGAAGCGAGATATATAACACCACGGGCAAGACATACGATAAGGAACTCTTTGACAAGGCATATAAGGAAGTAAGGAAGGAATTAGAGAGCTACGCAAAGGACATAACAAAGGTGAACGAGAAGACAGTCAAGGAGAGATAAATGTTCGAGGATTTTGAGAAGCACGTAAGGGAAGTAGAGGCTATTACCCACGAATCCGAACTGACACAGAAGAAGATAAAAGCCTTCGCCGCCGAATTTGCGAGGGCGGTGAGAGGCTTAAAGGGAGAAGCAAAGATATTTTCGGATTATGATGCAGACGGAATAACTTCCGCTTACATTGTATCAAGGATAATAAACAGGATGAGAAGTGACGTAAAGGTAGACGTAGAGATAAACGACAGAAGAAACGCCTACGGTCTGGCGAGCGAGCCGAAAAAAGGGAACGAGCTGAACATTGTGCTTGATATGGGCTCCAACCAGCTTGACGTGATACTAAAAAAGCTGGGAGAAAACAGCCTGATGATTGACCACCACCTCATAGAGAAAGAAGAAGACCTTGAAAAGATAAAGGAGAGCGATAAGCTTCTTAACCTTCACCTAGTAAAAGAAGAGGACTCTGCACAGTACTGTACGGCAGGGCTGGGACTTCGGCTTCTCGAAGAGCTAGAAGAAATGGGAGAGCTAAGGTCAGAAAAGGGCAGGGAAGACGATTATATGCGTTTCCATAACGGGATAGCGGTAATGAGTGCCGTAGGGACGGTGGCAGACGTAGTAAATCTTCTTGATAAGAACTCATATAACAGAAGGATAGTAAAAGAAGGAATAAAGCTCATTGACGAGGGCAGTGAAATCACCATTGACGAGAGGGTAGCGTTCCTTTTATGGAAAGCGGGCATATCGGAACACACCTCGGCAGAAGAGATAGGCTTCAAGGTCGGACCGTTGCTCAACGCACCTTCAAGAATGTGCGAGATACATCATTTCAACGGCGGTCAGAAATTATGGGATGCGTTCAACAGGGAAGACGCAGATGAGTTCATACACGAAATGGACTTTATGCTCCGTGTGGCAGAGAACAGAAAGACTTTCGACCAGAACATAAAATCAAGCGATATGATGAAAGACCTCATAAACGATTCGTTGATGAACCGTTCTGACGAAGACGCACAGATATTCCTGCTTGATGATGAAAAGCAGGTAATCCCGAAACAACACGCAGGAATATTCGCAGGCTACCTAGCAGAATGCCTTGACAAGGCGGTAGTCGTATTCGTAAAGACGAAGGATGCAGACGGAAGGGAGAGCCTGTCGGGCTCTGGCAGGAACGGAAAGAACAATGCGTTCTCGCTGAAGGAATTTATGGATAAGGCGGTAGAGAAGGCAGGGGTAAAGATGAAGTACGGCGGTCACACGAATGCGATAGGCGTATCGGAATTAGCGGTAGAAGATTTCCCAGTGCTAGAAAAGACGGTAAGGGAAATGAGCAGGGACCTTCCAAGGAAGGAAATGCAGTACGAGACAGCCACAGCCAGAGAGCTTGAGGACCCATCGCTACTTGACAGGCTAAAGAGCCTTGAACCGTTCGGTGAAGGGGCAAGGCTTCCAGAAGTAAGGCTGAAAGGCAGGGTAGCGTACCGAAAGCAGATTTCAACGAAGACGGAATGGCAGAGGCTGAGGTTCGAGCTTGATGAGGAAAACAGGTCGATAGAGATAACGGACTGGAACTATAACGAGAACAAGAAAGAACAGGACGGATATATGTTCTGCAACGTGAAGATTTCAAACTTTATGGGAGAACACATAGAGCTTGAGACTTCATACCACAGAAAAGATGATGAGGAAAAGGCAAGAGAAGCCTCTTCTCCCAAAAAAACGGTAAAAGGTCTGCCGTAAAAGAGACACTGATTAATGGAACAGACAGTTAAGAAAACTGTTCAGAATAGAACAAAAATACATATTTCAAGAAAAGGAGAACAACACTATGGAATTAGGAAACATCAACGTAACAAAGGGCAACACAAACAAGGAGAAGGACTATGAAATCATTGACGATTTCGTAGTACGTGAGGGTGCCAGCACAAAGGACCTCAAGGAAAAGCTTCTCAACAAGGTAGATACATTAAAGGATGCCTTTGGTGATGGCTACGCAGACAACGAGAAGTATCAGGAAGCAGAGAAGGCGTACAATCACGCATTGGCACTCGTTGAAGCCTACAAGAAGAAGGCAGTAGAGCAGTTAAAGAAGGTAGAGGACAGCGGAAATCTCTTACACGGCTACTATGACGGCAAGGAAAAGAAGCCTAGCATCAGAATCAACTTAAGCGAGGGCAACAAGACAAGAGAGGACGGAACAAAGGCTCTCTTCGTTTCAGCCAACGTATCATTCGGCAAGGACAAGGAAGGTAAGGATATGGAATACTCACTTGAAATGAAGGGCGTTTCATCAGCACACACACCTACTTTCACAAGTGCAGAATTAGTTAAGTTCACAGGAAAGGGAATGCCACCAATCAAGGTAACAGACCCAGCATCACTTAAGGACGAGGGCTACTCAAAGATGCTTGAGACAGTACAGAAGGTAGCAGTAGAGAAGTACGACAAGTCATTAAAGGACCTCGGCTTCAAGCTCAACTCAGAGATTTTTGCTTCAAAGGACAACATCGTGCATAACGACAAGAACGAAGAGGCAAAGAACGTCACAGCGAACTACTCAGGCGGAAGACTTTACATCAACACAAAGACATCACCTGACTTCGTCATCGGCTTCAACAACTCAGACAAGGGCGGTTACATCAACTTCATTGACAAGGGATGTCTTGAAGACGGAACACCTAGAGAGATAGACGAGAACAACGAATACGTTCCTTTGAAGGACGGTGAGAAGGTACAGACCATTGCGGTAAAGGCAGATGATGAGGCTAACATCAAGGCTGTTTTCGAGAATATGGAAAAGGGTATGATGGGCGATGCACATTACGCCGACATCTACAAGGAAGCAATCCTCGCTTACGTAGATGTTGCAAAGGAACTTGAGAAGAACAAGGGCAAGGAAAGATAATTAATTTCCTTACAGGAATTAATTTCCTTACAGACAGAAACAAATATTTGTGCGTGGGGCTAGGGTAAATTAGTTCCACGCATTTTTTGGAAAGGTACAGGTAAGGCGTATGCGTACGGAGCGTTTTAAGGCTCGTAGAGAAGATTAACGGACGGATGCGTAAAAATTACCGTTAGAAAAGAAAAGGCTCTTAAAACGGACGCTAGGACGCTTAGAGAGGCACTTAAAGGACAAGGAGAGAATTAATGAGCAACGACCTGCGAAGGATTTATATGGAAGGCGTATATGAATGCGTGAATAACGACAGCCTTACGGCAAAGCAGAGGGATAACTTTGATTACTATAAGGAGAAGTACAGGGAAATATACCAGAAGGAATGGAACGGATTTGAGAATGATGAGAACTTCCGCAATATAATCTATGAGGAACTCGGTCTCTGGGACGGATGGAAGGTGTACTCGGCAGAAGGTGAATCAGGAAACATAAAGATGGAACTGGTAAAGGAAGTCCACGACCTAGAGAAGCTCATATACAGGGCAATGGTAGACGCTGACAAGGGCGATAACATATGGGAAATGAACCATAAGAACATAACTGGGGACAAGGATTACATAGAAGCAGATTTGTGGGCGGTCTATGATAAGAACCTAAAGGAAATGAAAAAGCTCACCCTCATAATTGGGGGGAAGGAATATGACATTACGAAGTATCTGTCACAGAGGGAAAAGAAAAAGCTGACCGAGAGACTGAAAATCACCTTTGACGTCAAGACGGGAAAATCATTGTTCAAGGTAAAATGTGAAGCGTCTTTCTTGGGGAAGTTCCTGAAAAAGAAAAAGGAAAATGAGAGATGAAGGGTGAAGGTCTAACAAGATATACCTTGAGAAAAACAAACTGAAAGGAGTGGCAAAAGCAATGGACGGATTTGAGAATGATGAGAACTTCCGCAATATAATCTACGAGGAAATCGGATATGACGATGACATCTTAAGTGCTGTCGATAAGATTATGACGGCAGAAGATAAAAAGAGCAATGAGAAAGAGACCTCATATGATATTCAGGACGAATATCCAGAGGAAGATTACGCAGAGGAAAAGAAGACGGTGCATTCAGTGGAAGATTACACGGACACCTTAAAGGATTTCCTCGAAGAAAACTTACTCGTGCTGTACAGAACGGAGAAGGGATATGCCCTTTACGGAGCGGAGAGCGGAAAGAAGATAAGTGACGTAGCTAATGAATCCGAGCTGTTCCGTGCATTAGATGAGACAGGGGCAGAAACGGAACTGCTTGATAAGATAAAAGGATGCTTTGAGAATCTGGACTATGAAACGATGAGCGATGTACTGAGCGTACTTGATACGGAGAAGGAAACGTTAGAGCCGTACCCTGACACGGTAGAGGAATGGGGAGAGCTGATAAAGGAAATAGACGCCGAAATGGACGTAGCGGACATAATAACGCAGGAGAACAGGGATGCGTTCAATATGTTCTATGCGGTAGAGATGGGAGATGATTTCAGCGTGGACTTAAAGTCGGTCTCCGTAGAGCTTGACGAAAAGGAAATGAAGAGAAGGGAAATCCAGAGAGAGAAGCAGGAGCTTACGGAAGGAATCATCTCCGCATTGGACGGCGAAGCGTTCAAGGAGTATCTGAATATGAGAAAAACGGCAGATTACGCACACAAGTATTCAAACCATAACTCGCTTCTCATCTTCGCACAGTCAAAGGGTCAAGCCTCAACGGTAATGGGCTTTGAGAAATGGAAGGAATACGGAAGGAGCGTCGCAAAGGGAGCAAAGAGCCTGAAGATACTTATGCCGAAGATGGCAGGTATGAAGGAGTTCGAGATAGCTGATAAGTACGTGAAGGACGGCGGCGTGAACTGGCTGGGCGGATGTTACTATCTTAAAAAGGACGGGGACAGATATACCATATTAAGTAATACCAGAAAGTTCTATGAAGGAGACAGGGAAGGCGCAAGGGAATATTTTAAGGCGAACATTCTCGGAAAGGCAGTCACGTCCTTCAGGGTAGGCTCGGTATTTGACATCAGTATGACCGAGAAGGCAGAGTACGTATGGGTAAGCGAGACCAAGGTAAAGGACGGGACGTTCAAGAAGGACGAAATCGCCGTTGAGAACGGAAAGGAAGTAAGGGCAGGTGGCAGGGTCAAGATAAAGGTAAGCCCTGAAAGAAGTGAGATGCTGAAGGAGCCTGAAAGGACGGACTTTGGAATGAAGGATGGAAAGACGGAGCTTTCAGCCAAGGAAGTCAAAAATCTCCTTAACGCATTAAAGAGCGTGTCCGAAAAGAACGGAGTACGTGTAAGCGAGAGCAAGAGGAACGAAGACGGTGAGCTTCTTGCTGGTGCAGACGGATATTTTGCAAAGCCGAAGAAAGAAAGCGATGGCAATAAGGGCAACATCATAATCTCCGAGGATTTGAGCGACGTAAGAAAGTGCGGAGTACTTGCTCACGAAATGGCTCACTCCATTCTTCACGGAGCAGGTATGCCGAAGATGCCTTCAAAGGTAATGGAACTTGAAGCGGAAGCCACGTCATATATCGTTATGAGGGACTATGGCATTGATGCTTCGACAAGTTCCTTTGAATACATCAGTGCGTGGCTAAGGAGCGAGAACGGTCTTTCTTCCCTTGAAAAGAGCATTGAGAGGATAGTAGATACCGCAGATATGATAAAGGACGGTCTTGAAAAGGAAATGTCTAGGGAAAAGACCTTAATGGAACATAACGGATAAATACGTAGCATAACGTTTGACATATTGAAGGGGAAGTGGTATATTTATATATTATATATATAAGTATATCACTTTTATTGGAAATGGAGAAAGACCTATGGCACAAGAAGGCGGAAAGAGAGCATCGAGGAAGGGCAAGAAGGACATACTGTTATGGCTGAGCGATGAAGAGGCGTTGGCTCTTGATGAGATAAGCAAGGCAAGCGGGCTTAGCAGGACAAGGATAATCCGTAATGCCATTGCCGAGTATCTCACAAAAATAAGAAATGAGCAGTGCATAAAAATAAATGTGTGAAAAACCGTTTTTTTAATATAAAATAACGGACGATAATGATATAATGTGCAAGGGGTAATGATGATGAACGAAGAATTAGAGGCATTTTTAAAGAAGCAGTTTACCTCGTATTCGGAAGATGAGCATATGAGCATTGCAAGAAAAGAGGTATTCACGGACGAGGGCTTCCTTAACAGGAAGGCTTACGGTGATTTCCTGATGTTCTTAACGCAGGAGGACGAATATCTTCTGTGCTGTCTGAACATAGACTTACGCAAGGCGAACGAAAAGAGCTATGCTTTCGGGACTCTGGTACTGCGTAAGGCATTCAATGAGCTTGCAAAATCCTTTTACATCTTCCGTATGCAGGGCGAGAAGTTCAACATTCTCTTTAACAGGGAAGAAAAGGAAAGGCTTGTGGAAATACTTGATAAGCCGAGCGAATACACGGCGGTCTATTACGGCATATCCGATACTTTCATACATAAGGACAACCATAAGGAAGTAGAGAGGATGAACCTTGCACTTATGTATATGGATAAGGCTGAAAAGACCAATAAGGCGGTCAATAAGGTAAGCAGGAGTGCAGGAAATCTGGTCGGAGCCAAGGGGAATGTCCCAGAGGAATGGCAGGAGAGTGCAAATAAGAAATGGAAAAAGACAATGTGGTGGAAGAAGTTCTACTTAACGGAGAAAGAGCCAGTACAGGGAAGGGAGCTGGAAATAACGGTATTTCCTACGGAGTTCAAGTCACCGCCTGATTTCGTTAATCTGATAATAGTGATTTACGACAGGGTAAATTACAGGGCATACACGGGAAAAGAAGTGCTGTTCGGAATAGACGGAGTAAGGTTCAGGATAACAGGACGCTTCACCGAGAACGGCGGGGGCGGACTGGAAGTAATACTTATGAAGTTAAATGACGGAGAGAAGGGGGCGTTTTCAGTAAGAAAGGAAAGCTGGGACGGCGAGTACATCCCTGCACATTTCGGAAAGCACATAGGGTATGAGACGGAGATATATCCGATACGGAAATCGCCTGCTGGCACGATAGATTACGTAAAGTATTCGGCAGATAAACAGCTCGAAGTATGTTCGGATGGCGAAGACATAGAGATAGATGGAAAGAAATACGGACTATATGAGAACGAAGACAGCTTCGAACTTATAGAATATGAGGAATAGAAAGGAAGATAAGATATGGAAATTAATTTCAGCAGAAAACTGAGCCATTATATGGATGGAAGCGACTTAGATGAATTAAAGCTCGTACTTAGCAAGGTAAGCAACGCACACCTCATAGGAACGCTTTATCAGGTGCTTGACAAGAGGGAAGAGATTGTAACGGTAAAGCAGGACGTATGTGAGGAAAAGAGCCAGATAGAGATAAACGGAATGAACTCCGAGTTTATGTATTTCAAGATAGATGCAAAGAGCGGTGATTCAAAGAAGATGCAGTTGCTCTTTGACAATATGATGGCAAGGGGAAACGCAAGATTTAACGAAGGCAAGGAAAACGATTACCTTGTTGACATAAAACTGCAGAAATGGGAAGAGGAAACGGAGAAGTTCTATGAAATCGTATGTACGAGACCGCTTACCATAGCCGATTACGGAGAGGGCGGAATGCGTATCCTTGCATTCGTAGATGATGTCTTTATAAGGAGCGGAAGCATTCCAAGGGAAGAGATTGAATATGAGCAGATGACAAGGAACAATGAAGCATACGAGTAAGTTTTTTTAAAAAAAAGAGGGAAAGGTAAATGGACAGAGTAGAATCAAGGATATACGCTTTTGGCGGTGGAGCTCTTGAAGGAATAAGCAATGATTTCCTGAATGCCGTTAACCAGAATTACAATTCTGAAGCCGACCAGATGTTCGGAAGGCTCTGGGAAGGAAAAGGAATAGGCGAAAAGCCCGAATTTTATAAAACGACTTCTGACGACAACAATTACAGACGCTACGGCTTCAAGAACGCTACGCTTGCAGACGGATTTGTAAGGGAGATGAACAAGAACGGCTTGGAAGTCGTTATGACGAACACGAAGATAAACGGTCAGTATCTCGTAGAAGTCAAGTACGGAAAAGTGGAATACAACTCATTCGGTGAAAGGGTGAAGACAGAGGTCCCTGATGACATCAAGGAGAACTTCACGAAGGGCGAAACCGAATACGAGCAGATGACAGGCGTAGTCCCAGAAGAGATGAAAGATACCTACGATGGCTCAAACGGAATGACAAGCGGTGACGTAGTAAGAGACCTCGCATATCTCACCGTAGGAAGGAGCAAGCTAGGCTCTACGGTATTAAGGGGAATCGACTTCCTTGAAAGGGAATTAGGAGAGGACGCCGTTATGGCTACGGACGCAAAGGAAAAAAGCATAATCAGTCCGTATGACGGTGAAGAATATACCGTGCTGGGCGACCTCGGAGGACCTAGGGCAGGAAGGGAGACCTATACTTTACTTCACGGAGAAGTACTGCTTGACGGCAAGGGAAACAGGGTAGAAGACAGCATCAGGAACGCAGGCAGTAAGAAAGAGAGAAAGCGTTACGAAGAAAATTACGTCCACGCAATAGGAAAGAGCATTGCAAAGACGGAATATGCTTCCGAGGTACTTAAGGAAGATGAGCTAAGGCAGAAGGAGCTTGAAGATGAATACATAAAGAAGAACGGAGAATATAACTCCGATGAGAACAAGGGCAAGGTATTAAAGCAGATAGACCGTGTGGAGAAGGACATCCATAAGAGAAGAAGGCTGTCAAAGGCACAGAGCACGATGAACCTCATCTATCTGTCAGAGGTCGCTTCACTTGAAGGCACCGCCTCAAGGATAAAGGGCGGTTCCATTGACAGGATGGTAAAGGACTTCAATACGAATGCGGTGGCACTGACGCTCGGAAGCAGAAGGGACTTAGCTAAAGGCGAAAGTGAGCTTTTAAATAAATATATGTCACATCTGTCTGACATAAAACTAAACTTAACGTCGGAGAGGGATTTAGACATCATAAGGTCTGTCCTTAATAAGGGATATGCGGAGAACTATCAGGAGAGGATAGCCGTAACGAACCTCATAGATGACGCAGAAAAATCCTTGTATGAAGAACGTGGCGAAAACGGAAAAATGGGAAGCCCTAAGGCGGAATATGCAAGCAGAAGGGACCTAGCTAAAGGCGAAAGTGAGCTTTTAAATAAATATATGTCGCACTTGCCTGACATAAAATTAAACTTAACATCAGATAAAGATTTAAAAATAATAAAATCGGTCCTTGATAAGGGATATACGGAAAATTCCCACGAAGAGAAAGCCGTAACAAATCTCATAAAGGACACAGAAAAATCCTTGTATGAAGAACGTGGCGAAAACGGAAAAATGGGAAGCCCTAAGGCAGACTATCTAAGTAAAGAGGACGCAAGGACCCACGAAATGATGGTAAGAAATTCCAAAAATAGCAAATTGCGTCTTACTGACGAGGATGCAAAGACCCACGGAAAGCTGGCAAGAAGCTCCGATAACGGCGGAATGCGTCTTACTCACGACGAATATGCTATGTTCGCTAGGGCATTAAGTAAGTCAAGGTCCATACTTGCGGATTTAGGCGTAGACCTGCAGAAAGAAGGTCTTACCAGAATGTCGATACTTGAAATCGACAAGAAATTCATCGAGAAGGCATCAAAGGCTGGGTATCAGCTGGTAAAGGCGAACGGAGACGTAGACCTTGACTACGTGAAGAAGCTCACGTCAGCCGACTTAAAGGCGATAGGCGTAAGCAGTGAGACGAGGGACGTGTTCGTGGAGCTGAACGATGGCTCTTGGAAAGTCTCATCAGGAATGAGAGGGCTTGCTGGGGCATTTGCAAGGAGCGTTGAAAAAGCCAGTGACGAAGAGATGCAAAAGGTCATCGAAGGTGCAAGGACGGCACGTATGACCTTAAAATTCACCAAGGAAGGCGTAACGAGCGTAACCAATTCGGTAAAAGCCGTAAGGACTGAAATAAACAAGATAAAGATGCGGGGGGCGAGCGGAGCGGATGCCTCAAAGTTCACTGACATATCCTTTGACGGAACGGAAATGTTAAAGGACAGGAAGCGTCACGGAAATGTATCGGAGAGACGAAATAAGAAGCACATCAAAAAGAACGAGCGAAGAGCCAAAAAGATGGACAGGTACGAGAAGAGCTTCATCGGACGGACCTCAAAGAAAATTTCAAGGGCAAAGAACAAGCTGATTGAGAAGTTTGACGTGTTCGGAATAAGAAAGAAGCTCAATGCCGTAGATATGCTTAAGGAAAAACTGGGAAAGCTCCTTATCGGGGGGCTTAAAAAATACTTTGCATACGGTATCGTACTATGTGCTCTTGTCACCTTTTTCCTAGTCGGTTCACACGTCATTATCAGTGCGGTAGTGACGACAATCAATAATATGGTGGAAGGTGCGGTCAACGGAGTAGCGAGTGCGGTAGACGAGGTAATCGGAACGGACTATTCAAAGCCTGTCGCATACAGGCTGTATCAAAGCCTTGAAAAGCGTAATGCGGACTGGATAAGAGAGCTGAGCAATACGAATGCCATTTATAACAAGAGAAAAGAAATCTTATTCGGAATGGACTATATGCAACTGAAAGGATATTGCGACATGCGAAGCAAATGGCTCTATACGGAAGATGGCAAGGAGATTTACATAAATCCGTTCGACAAGATAGATGCGGACATCTTAAATAATAACAAGGACAAGTTCACCAAGGTAAATGCCTTTGACGGAAAAGCAGAAGTAAGTGTCTTATCAAATGCGAACATCCTTACCGTCAATAAGGAAGCATTAGAAGAAAAAAGCGGAAGGATAGTAATCGCAAGCAACGGTCATACCGATAATACGAAGGACATCCTGTCAATGCTTGACGTACAGTACGAAAGTGCTCTTGAAGAAAGTGATGATGAAAGCCTGAAGAACATTTTGGGCAAGTCATCAGCAATAATTGTTTGGGATGATTTCTGGAAAAAAATAAACGGACTGTTCAAATGGATAGGTGTCAATCTGAAGGTACTTGTGGATGCTGATGATGGAAATAACAAAGATGGAAAGAAGTACGATTTTAAATCTTGGGTAGACGTAAACGGATATACATTTTCGTATAATACGCTCAAGAATTACGTATTCAACCTATGGGAGATGAGCCATCAGCAGATAATAACGCTTGACGTGGAGTTCTATGACGTAGGGGATGAGATAACATTCGGCAACGGAACCACCGTAAAGCTAACCGACCAGAAGACAGCTTCTAAGTTCGGCAAATGCATAAGTCCCGTAAAGAAAAGCTATAAAATAGCAATGCACGGCAATGGAATACAGCCATATATCGGAGCAGACCTTGACGGAGACGGAATAGACGAAAAGAAGGCATTCCTCAGTGGTAACGGAGCCTCATCAGTATTAAGGGTAAAAATGTCCGACATTGTTTCACCTGACGGAGCCTGCTTATGGAACGGAATGGGAAGCAATGAGGCGACTTGGGAAAGAGTAAAGGGCAATAACTGCTGGGAGACTACCGTAGAGGAAGAAGAGACAGGAGTGACAAAAGAAAAGACAGGTACGAACGGCGGGTCAAAAGTAGTTGATGAATACCTTGCGGGCAAAAAGCCGCTTCCTACAATCACACCGACACCAAAGCCTAATGCAAGCCCTACACCGACGCCTTCAGTGACCGTATCTCCTGACAGTGAGAGCATAAGTGACTGGAAGAAGAGGTTAAAGGACGACCTTAAGTCAACTCTCGTAGCAGGGGATTTACCAGAAGAGAAATACGTCCTTACGGCGAACGGTGACGATACGAAGAGCAAGATGCAGGAAACAAAATTCGTTGCTACGCCAGACGGTGAAGAGACCGTGATAAATGAGGAACTAACAAGTGCAAAGATAGCCGACATCTACGATACGAAAGCCCTAGGCGAGGCAATGCAGAAATGGGCAGAAGGCGGAAGGGAAGGTCAGGCACCTAACGGAGCGGACTTCAAGGTAGGCGAGAAAAAGGTCTACACTTATGTAATCACGATAAAAAAGACGGTGGCAAAAGAAGTAAAGACCATAAAGGTAAGGCACTGCAAAGGACATCAGTTCGCATACTGCGGCGGTCACGTCTGCGTAAATTCGACAGGAAACGTACTGTCCGTAACCAATGAGCAGATAGCGATGACAGGAGTGATAGGTGAGGAACTAGCGGTACCTGTTACGAAGAATGTCAGGGAGAATATGGAAGAAGAAGGCTTGGGCGAGTTCGTTGGAAAGAACACGGGCGAGTTCGATTATACGACAGCAAAGACGGCATACGAGAGCGGAATGAACACTCTTAATGCTTCGGCTACGAAACAGCTGAGAAGGCAGGGAACGCTCATAAATTATATCGGGCTTAACTTAAAGCTTGTTGATGCAAGCAGGGATGATACGGACTGGGCGACAGGAATAGCACCTTACGAACCACATTCTTCATTTGACCAGAAGAACTCAACGAGAAATACCCTGCGTGACATATTCGATGCAGACACCGTACTTCTTAAGGGATGCAACGTATTCCCTTATGACCTCCGTAACGGAAAAGGCTATGACGGATATACGGGATGGAGTGCGGATAAGATGGAGCAGGCGGTAATAAAGGCAGGCACGAACTGGAGCGACATTTATGAATTTGACATTCCTTCGGAGCTATGTGAAAAGAGCAGGACGGCACTTGCGAACAGCGACATAGATAAGATTATCGAAGGTCTTAAAAAGAATTATGGAGCTTCGTTTACGCAGAAGAGAGAAGACATAGTAAAGGCTGTGCTTCTATGGATAGGAAGGGCTGAATACTCTGATGTCAGTGAACACGCTGAACACGGAATACTCCTTGATGAGATGAAGGGAACGGCAAGAAACGTAGATGATACTTGGGTAGACTATACATACAATTCTACCTCTGGAAATGATAAGGCATTCGTTGATTTCATTCTCGGCATTACAGGAAATTCCAAGGGGGTATCTAATTCAGTGAGTAGCATAGACGAAGCAAAATGCGGTGACGTGCTCTTTCATCACGGAATCAGCATTTCAGAGCTTAATGTTACAAATGCTTCACAGTTATCAAATTATTCAAGTATGTATGATAAGCTCTACAAGAAGGACCAGTTCGTGTTCTATATCGGAAAGCTGGCAGAGGACGTTACGCTGATGGACGGAACGGTGCTTAAGGCAGGAATACCGCTGACGGCAGACCTTAACCCTAGCGGAACGGTAACGCTTCACTATAATGACAGTAAGGGATTTGCAGATGCAGAATATATGATAAACAATTATTACTGGATTACGGAGAACTCCGATATGAAGGTTATGAGGATTAACTAGGAAGGACTTAAGGATTATGTTCAGAAGGTACAAGAAAATAGATGACAGGTACAGGGTGATGATGATATACCTGCTCCTGAACGGCAAGGACATAAGTCAGATAGAAAAAGCAGAAGAGACCGTTGAGGAAGAAGAGTTCGGCTTGAAGTATACGAAGATATATGCGTATACCAACGAGACCGTGAACGTTAAAGAGATAGAGGAAGAAATAGAAGGGATAAGGTGTCCTGTCATCTGTTCTATGCAGTCCTTTGAACTTAATTCAAACGCAAAGACAATCTATCTTTACAAGAGGGAAGATAAAGAAAGGGAACTGTACATCAACGATATGAATGTCGTCTCTCCCGTAATGGTAGTAGAGAAAGACTTAATAATAAGCAGTAATCTTGCAAAGACGGTAGATAACTGTGACAGAAGAGGCTTTATGCATTTTGTTGACTACGTACTTAAGAACGAGTGCGTAGTCGGCAGATGGCATATTACGTACAAGGAAAGAAAATTCAGCATATTGTACAAGGCGAATGAGAACGAGGAAGGTGAAATCCTTCTGTATCTAGCAGAAGAGAAGGACAAGACCAGTACTTACAGACTTGCGATTTATGTGATATATAAGTCTATGGAAGCCGAGGGAAGCCCTTCGGACAATTTCATAGTAGAGAGATGGGGAATTGAATGATTTATTTTGATGGTGAAGAAGAGAAAGTAAAAGAATTTGAGATTTTTGCAGGAGATGATGATGACATAGACATAGAAATCGTTTCCGTAAAGCAGAGCGATGAAGATGATGGCATAATAAGCTTCAATCCAGACGAACCAGAAGAGCCTGAATTTGACGCGTTCGGGGAAGGGCTCTGGGACGAGGCAGACGAGCCAGAATACATACTAGAAGATGAACCAGAGCATACATCAGAGGACGAGCCAGAGCATACATCAGAGGAAGAACCAGAGCATACATCAGAGGACGAGCCAAAGTATATGTCAGAGGATGAACCAGAATATGACCCGTTCGGTGATTTACAGCCAGAAAAGGAAGAAAAAGAATACGAGGCAGTAGAGTACGTACCTGATGAAAATGAGCCGACAGGCTTCGGCGGTTTCGGTGGTGAAGACGATGGCGAAAGTGGCGGGCTGGACGGAGACTTAGAAGAGCCTGAGGCAAATAAGGCAGAAGAGAAGAGATACGTTCCTACGCCACAGTTCAATATGTTCATATCCGATATGAACAAAAAGCAGGAAGACGTAAAGGAAGACGTAATAAAGAAGGACGAAGAAGAGAAAGTGCCTTATGAGGAAGAAGAGGTCTTAGATGATGAAAAGGTAGAATATTACGTAGCAAATAAAAAGGATTACGAGCAGGAGAAGATGTTCATAATCGATGGCGTAAAGATAATAATGGAAGCCTCGAAATCCTTGAAGCAGACTTCTGCCGATAAGCCAGCCGTAAGGCATTACAACAAGAAGAAACCGAAGAGACGTAAGGCAAAATTCACCAAGGAAAAGAAGGAAGGAAGTGCATTAGGTACGTTCATAAAGGTAGTGGTAATAGCACTGATAATCGGAACGTTCCTTGGAACGAAGGGGCTTGCTTATTACAACACTTACGGAACGAAGAAGACAACGCCATCACAGGCTTGTTTCGGGTGGTTCACGAAAGACGCACCTGTTACGTTCGAGACGGTAATGCCTTTTAATGCAGAGGTATTCCTGACAGGTCTCGGAATTGGTGCAGGAGCATTCCTTGTGATAGCGGTATTCGTCTATCTGGATAAGGACCAGAAGAAAGAGAGCCGTATCGGACACGAGCACGGAAAAGCAAGGCTTGCGACTATGACCGACTACAAGCAGTATACAAGGAACTTTATGACCTGATTCTGATGCTAAAAAAACAGGAAAGGAAGAAACGAAAATGATAAACAAGAGAATGCTGACCGACCCAGACTACATAGATGATGACATAATCTTCGGGTCGTACAAGGGACAGCCTCTGGGTCTTTCCCTTGACAACAAGTACTGCGGGCGTTCTGCGAACGTGCTTGTAATCGGCGGTACAGGTACAGGTAAGACGTTCAAGTTCGTAAAGCCGAACATCTTGCAGGAAAACGCCTCTATGGTAATAACAGACCCTTCAGGAGACATATTTGCTTCGTTCTCGCCGTACTTATTATCGAGGGGCTACAACGTATATCTGTTCAATGCGAACGATTTTACGCTATCGAACCATTACAATCCGCTCCTTAACGTGTACGACAGCAACGGAGAGATAGTGGAACAGCAGGTGGACGTACTTGTCAACCTATATATGAAGAACGCAAAGGCGGGCAAGGAAGCAGGTGCAGGAGACCCGTTCTGGGACAAGTCGGAGCAGGCGTTTATGACCGCACTCATCTATTACGTATTAGAGAATGATGACATCCCGAAGTACGATAAGTGCTTCAACAAGATACTGAGCCTTGTGCAGATGGCGAAAGTAGATGATGATTCGGACGAGGAATCCGAACTCACCAAGGAGATGAATGCGTTCTTTGCAACGCATCCGAAATGCAAGTGCAAGCGTTATTACGGCACTTTCCAGATTGCACCGATGAAGACGGCAAATACCATATTAATCACTACAGCCGTAGACCTGCAGATATTTGCGACAGAGGCAGTCGATAAGGTAACGAGGGTAGACGAGAGATACCCTGAGATGAACATAGACATAGAGAAGATAGCGACACAGCAGAGCTATCTGTTCCTTGGAATACCGCAGGCACATCAGGCTTACAACTTCCTTATTGCTATGCTGTACTCACAGCTGTTCGGAAAGCTTTATGAGCTTGGCGACAAGAAATTCAAGGGAAAGACATATCACATCGGATATGAGATGGGAAGACCAGTCTTTGATTACTTCGAGTCGAAGGAACAGGCGGTAAAGTTCTATGAGACGGTAACGGAAGAGAACATAATCGAAAAGGACTACGTGAACAACACGAAGATGTACAGCATAGTAATGGACGGAAGATGTTATAAGTCAAGCGTACTAAGGGAGCCTCTGGTAAAGATGATAAACGATATGGAGAAGATGGTGATATGGAGGATAGACGATTACTGCGGTGATGACCCTTCCCTTCCAATCCACGTAAATTTCGTACTTGATGAGTTCAAGAACATAGGCGAGATACCGAACTTCCTCAATATGCTTGCTACGTGCAGAAAGTACAGGATAGGTCTTATGCCTATCATACAGTCCGTTTCGCAGATACAGACAATGTACAAGGACAACGAGTACAAGACGCTTCTTGGTAACGTAGACACGACGATATTCTTAGGCTCTGAAAGTCAGGACGACTTAAAGTTCGCACAGGAATTAGTCGGAAAGACCACCATAAGGCAAAGGAGCACGTCAGACGGAAAGTCGGGTGGCTCGACCAGCTGGACGCCGACAGAAGTGCCGGTTATGTCGCTTGATGAGATAGAAGACCTGAACAACTCCCTAAAGCAGAGGGATGATGCGATAGTGAAGGTCCGTAACTGCCCTGCCTTTGTGGTAAGAAAGCTCCTAGTGGTGAACCACAGAAGGTGGAAATACGTAAAGGCGGTAAAGGGGATAGATACGGAAATGTATTACCGTAACAATAAAGAGGACGATAAGACAGCAATAATTTAAGTAAGGAGACGAATATGAACAATAAGATTTATGAAATGGTATGGAACACCATATCCTATCTTTTGGCGACAATAGGCAAGATGGTGAATGGTGATGACTTAAAGCTCTCACTTGTAAAAAAAGGCTCGAGCTATTGGCTTGATGGAACGAGCGGTACTATCGTATCTAGCATATGGGATGCATTTATGTTCCTTGGGATATGTCTGTCCGTAGTGTATTTCATCTTGGAGCTAAACAGGACTTGGGTCTTTGAGGCACAGAATATGACATATAAGACTGTACTTACTCCGATTATCAAGCTCGGAATAAGCCTTTCGGTGCTTTCAAAAGGCGAATGGCTCATAGGCTGGATTTTACAGCTCTATAATTCGGCGATTTCGACTTTTGCGGATGCGGTAGCTACGCAAGATACGATGCTTAATCTGGTGACAACAGAAGATGAAGGAGTCAAGGCGATAAAGGAATCATTCAGTGGCTGGGGACTGTTCTTTATGCTTATGCTCCTTCTGATTTTACTGCTCGTATCAGTCATCAACGTAGTATTAAAGGTAGTATGGTGGTACAAGTGCATTCTTGTAAAGCTCGAATTATTGGTAAGGATAATGGTGACACCTGTCGCAATCGGTGACATCTATCAGGGCAGGAACTCAAATATGGTAAGATGGCTCAAGGGCTTTCTGGCACTCGGACTGTATGCAGGCTGTATGATAGTCCTTCCTATCCTTTCCGCTTCGATAGCGATGGATATGTTCAAGGAGAATATGACATCAGGTTTTCTGCAGTTTGTCGTAGGCGAAGACGGCATAGCCCCAAGTGGCATAAAGATTGTCGCAACTGCAGGTCTTGATTTCTTCGGTTACATCAGGGCGATGGCAGGAATTATGGTATCACCGTTCGTAGCCCTCGGAGCAGTGTCGATTGCAAAACAGCTCTCAAAAGAAGCATTGTCTTAATGATAGCGTAAAAAAAGCCGTTTTTTAAAAAAAAATAACGAAAAAAAGCATTGAAAAACCGATTTTTCAGTTGAATAAATGTACGGAAATGATATAATGATACTCGAACAGAAGGGGGCTTTCTTATAACGGAAAACGCTGAAAAACGTAAACTCCTTTATACGTCATCATCGAACAGACTTTTATACCTTTTTGTTCCGTGAGAAAGCCTTCTGTTTTTGTGTTAAAAGGAGAAATTTATGGAAGTAATGGTCACGAAGGACATAAGGTCTTTCAAGCAGAAAGACATCGGTCCTTTTTCGTTCAAGGAAGCAGGCGTGATAGCACTTGGTGCGGTATCAGGGCTTGCCATATATAAGATAGCTGGGTCGAAGGAAATGGCGATACTCGTAGCGGTAGCAATACTTGTGCTAGGGTTCTTCAGACCGAAGGGTATGAGCTGTATTGAGTTCATACAGACAGTATTCAAGGAGTCCGTCTATCCGAAGATATTGATAGATGCGACAGACTTTGAATTATCCGAGGCGACTTTAGAAGAAGACTTCGGAAGTGACGTGAAATTAGCGGACGTTATCCAAACGACCGATAATAATAAAACTAAGGAAGACAGGGATTATGAGAAGAAAAGGATAATGCCTTGTTGACCTAGTGAAAAAATCTATTCCAGAAAAGGAGAAAAAAGAAATGAGAGAGAAGTTAAAGAACTTCAAGACAAAGGGCTTCTTAATGCTCACAGCCCTTTCAATGTTCCTCTTTGGGGGAAATGCGGTACCAGTATTAGCTAACGCCGACCCGACCCCAGCGGCAGGTGCTGGTACATCAGTAACAGTCAATGACAATGCAACAATGGACACTGTAATGGGAAATGTTATAGGTTTCCTTCTTACAATGACAAGATGGGTAGGCGTTGCACTTCTCATTTACGGCGTATACGAGATTGTTATGTCGTTTATGCAGAATCAGCCAGAAGCCAAGACAAAGGGCATCATTATGGCATTCGCTGGCGTTGTTCTTATCGCACTTAAGAGCGCACTTTCTTTAATGGGCGTTACAGTTTCATAAGAGCAGAAATCGTCAATAATCAGATTGGCAAGCAGTCTGTCCGTTCAAAGGCGGACAGGCTGTATTTTTTTTACAAAAGGAGATACAAAGTAAATGAAAAAGAGAATGAAATTTGGTATTTTTGCCATTATGCTGGCAAGCTCCGTTATGCTAGCAGGATGTGGTAAAAAAGACGCCGAAAGGGAAAAGGCAGAGCAGGCAAAGAACGTACTTGATGAGCTTGATGAGAACTGGATATACAAAAGCTCTCCGCTCTATCAGAATGATTACAGGGGAAGCGTTTACCGCTCATACGTACTGCAGAAGAAGGTCCTTGATGCCACGGAATATATGAAGTCAGGGAACAACGTAATAAGAGAAGAGAACCCGAACTCGTATTGGAACATAAAGGGTTATCAGGAATTTGTCACCAATTTTTTCACCATTCCTATTATCTATGATACGGAAGACATAAGTGAAGAGAGCGTAGCATGCCCAACGTGGGCGGACACCGTAGCAAGAATATCGGCAGACACTAACAGCTTCACCGTTGCAGGAGATGAAGGGAACGTCTTAAAAAGCGGAATAACAATCAGCAGGAACGAAAAGGACGATTATACGATTGAAGGTCTTCCGTGGAACATAAGCTCGCTTGGCAGTTCGTATAATGGCACACTGACTTACAGGATTCTCTATGATGCTTCAAAAGACTGGGCTAAGGCTTATGCACAGATGCCTCTTTTCAGCTACGGAAGAAAGAACATAGATGGTACTGCACAGATTTACGAAGTGCGCAGAATAGACAACAACACTTACGTACTTCAGACATCAACAGAAAGACTTCTAGTTGTCTTAAAGCCAGTAGAGGAAGATACGGACATAAGATTAAGAGAGGTAAAGGAGTTCTATTACTCAAGGCTCAGAACGGACATAGCAAGAAGCACATTTGAGACAAGCCTTCTGATAGAGGGAACAAGCAGATACGCAAAGGCATTCAATGAATTTGCGGAGAAGTTCAACGAAGAAGAAAAGATGGGAACCATTCATTTCTCATCACTTGAAGAGATGTGGAACAAGCAGGTAAGCGAAGTGAACTCGCATTTCTCGGAAGCGGTAAATGAATGGGGCGACTTAGCGGACAGATACGGAGAGAACGATTCGATATTCTATGCGAGCGCAGAAGACCTTACCAATCCAAAGCTGTACGTATTCCGTGACACTCACCTACAGCAGGCTTTTGCATATAAGGACGGAGTGCTTGTGGTAGCGAACTACAATAAGCTGAACGACACTTATGAAAATCCTATCTACATTGCGGAAGGAAGCGATGCAAAGCTAAAGGATGAGCTTAACGCACTGATTACGGTATCGGTGGAAGCAGACGAGCATAAGCAGACCTCAATCGGTGAGACGGAGCCTGACGAAGAAGGAAACGAGCAGGAAATGACGACTACTAAAATCGAAATGGACGGCGAGGTATCTACCGTAATCACCACAGAAAAAACAGAAGAGATGACGGAAAACGGAGAGGAAGCGGAAGCTACCACGGAAAGTACTGAAGGAAGTGGAGAAACGGAAGCTACTACGGAAAGCAGTGAAGTAAAAGCTACTGTAGAAAGCACCGAAGGAAGCAGTGAGGCAGAAGCTACCACGGAGAGCACTGGAGAGTAAAGGGAGAGCTAATGATAGATTTAATCGGAGTATGTACAATGACATCAGACAGCAGTGATGTCACGTTTTACGATTGTGACAGCCTAAAGGAAGTAAAGAGCGATACGGAGTACGGCTTAAAGGACTGCGAACTGCCGGAGAAATTCAACGCATATCTTGAAAAGAAAGTCCTCATAGCCGTAGCCGAAGCTGAAAAGAAGATTATCGGCGTTTCCATAGAAGAGGACGGAGTAAAGACTGATACTATGGTCCTGAAATACGAATTTCTATCAGAATATTTCGCTATGTTCAGGGAAAACGCATAAAGGAGCAGTTGCTTTATGACACAGAGGCAGAAAGAAGAAAAGATATACGAAATGAATGCGTACATCGCAGACCAGTTCCGTTCGATACAGGGTCAGGGCAATTCCTTGAAGAACCCTGAGGACAGGGGCAAGAACGCCCTTGCTATGTTAAAGATAAAGGATTTCATCGATTCCGTGAACAGAGCGTATGACACAATAGACCGCATAGAGCTTGAAGACGTAGAAGAAGAAAATAATGATGATGACTGCGTCAAAAAGTATTTAGGTTGAAAAAAACGGTTTTTTGTGGTATAATTATGTTACAAAGTCAACAAATAACGGATGATTGTAACATAAAGGAGAACGAGCGATGGAGACATTATTAGTGACCAAAATACAGGGAAGCAAGGGGAAGAACACTTCCATCTTTGCCGTAGATATGAACAACAAGAAAAAGGGAAGTAAGAGACTGATGCACGTCACGGGGAACTTCCCTTTTCTTTGTAAGGGAATGGTAATTAAGGCGGAGCTTCGTCCTACGGGAAGCGGTTATGTCGCTGATGATTATGAAGTGCCGAGAACGGAAAAGAACATAAAGGCGATGGAACGAGATGTATTAGATGAGAATATGATTGATGCAGATACATATTATAAGCTGATACAGTTCCATAAATTCGTAGGGAAGGACTATTCATTCAAGAAGCTATGCACGATGTGTACGGAAAGGAACGTTGACATATACTCCGTACTGCCCTTTGAGCTTGCGGACAAGATGCATAAGGAAATAGAGAATGATGACCTAGCTTACAGCAGGGCGGTATATCTGTCAAATGAGTTCCTGCGTGTAATGCGTTCAAAGAGAACGATAAGGTACACGTTAAGGGAATACCTTGCCGAGATGAAAAAGATACAGAAGAGGGGAGCATACTCTTTGCAGTCCGATGAAACGATAGCTTCAATTCTCGGATTAGACAGGATTTTTTTGGTCAATGGAAAGGAGACCGACACGTTCACGCAGGAAGATACGGAAAAGCTCGTAGAACATTTAGATGATACGGTAATAGAGGACAGGACACTTCTCCTGAAGGAAAAGTACATCCTCGAAGAAGTTATGAAAAGGAAGAAGAGTGCAAAGAACAACTTCACGCCTCTTATGGAGAGCGGGGAGATAGACGAGTTCATACTGAAAGAGAAACAAAAGGGTACAAGCCGTACTGAAGAACAGCTTGAAACGCTGTATTCCCTAGAGGACTATTCGCCCTGCGTAATAACGGGCGGAGCAGGTGTCGGAAAGACTACGGTGATAAGGGATTTGATAAAGGCATATTCGACATATTACAACAGAAACAACATAATGCTCTGTTCACCGACAGGAAAGGCTTCACGAAGGCTGACACAGGCTACGGGAATGGAAGCGAAGACAATCCACAAGATGTTAAGGAAAGTCCCGAACAGTGAAGACAGCCCAGAGGGATATTCGGTGATGACGTACTACAATGCAAGGAACAAGCTGGATGCGAACTTAATCATCGTAGATGAAAGCTCGATGATTGACGTGGAGCTTATGTACGACTTAATCGTTGCGACAAGGTTCAACACGAAGCTGGTATTCGTAGGCGACTCGAACCAGTTATATCCAGTCGGTTACGGAGAGCCGTTCTTTGACTTCCAGAAGGAAGGGATGCTTGACGTATATTCCCTTACGATAAACCACAGACAGAAGGAAGGCACTGCGATACTTGACTGTGCGAATGCCTCACTGACAGGCGGTAAGCTGATGGAAGGCAAGGGCGTAACGATAAGGCACGTGCTACTTTCAGAGGTGGGAGACATCCTAAAGGAGTACGAGAACGAGAACGACATAGAGTGGAAGGACACGCAGATTATCTCGCCTTATAATAAGCTCAACGAAAAAATCAACGATTTCCTAAAGAGGGGCGAGAAGAAGTACAACAAGGGCGATAAGGTAATCTTCCTAAAGAACACTCAGGAATACACCAACGGTGAGATGGGAAGGGTGCAGAGAAGCGAAGGGAATGAGCAGACGATAAGGCTCGATTACGGATGGAACTGTTCAATCAGTGAGGACAGCGAGGACATTGCCTTAGGATATGCGATAACCATACATAAGATGCAGGGCTCGGAAGCAAAGAACATAATCCTTCTGCTCCCTGAGGAAGAAGAAGGAAAGACGGAAAGGGTATCTTCGAGAATGCTCTACACTGGGATAACGAGAGCAAGAGAGAACTTAGAGATACTTTATTATACAGAAGACGGAACAGGAATAAGAAGAGAGGAAGGGAGAATGGCATTTTGGGAAAGAAAAAATGCTTGATGCTGATGCTCGTAATGGTCCTTTCATTAAGGACGGTGAACGTCTATGGTGCTTGGAAGAGCGATGAGAGAGGGAACTACATAACCGATGGCGGTCTGAACACCTTAGACGGAAAGACCGCCGTAACGGATGATGAGATAAGGGCATTGGAAGAGAGCCTGAAATATGGCTACGTAAAAGTAACGAAAGAAGAAATAGAGGAAGTAACGGATAACGGTTACTGGTGGGAAGCGTACCTTGATGACAGGTTCGGGCTATACGGCGTATACGTTATGAAAGAAACGATGTCAGATGCAAGGGAAGAGTTCGAGAAGAACGGCTACCTTGAGCCGTACACGGACGAAGAGCTTATGTTCGGTACGGTGGTAATATCCTACGCTTCGGTATATTCAAGGCAGAAAGCAGGCGGGACTTATGGGATAGAGACGGATGATGAGCATAAGCACGGTTACCTTCTCATAAGGACGCCAGTAGACGCTGACCTAAAGTTCCGTTTCGTGACAGGGGATTATTACTGCGTGGTATCGGTAAAGAAGGGCGATACGCTGTTAAAGGTAAGACAGGGTGCATACAACCTTGTAGAGATAGAGGGCAGGGAAGGACTTACGGAGAATGAGCTACTGCCTTACAGGAACCTCATACAGATAGAGGGACAGAACACTAAGGAAGAACCGTATGTCGTGGAGCTAGAAGAGCTCGAGAAGAGCCTCGGCATTTACGAAGATGCGGAGAAAGGAGAAACGGAGCAGAGCATTGGGGAAGAGGCTGAACAAGGTGATTCAGCCGATATGGAAGAAAGCACAGCCGTAGTAGAGGCTGAAAACGGAGAAAAAAACGTGCAAAAAATCAGTCCTTGGCAAATCTGGCTGGTCGTAATCCTGATAACGGGTTCGGCAGTGATGATAGGCTTAAAGGAGAGGGACGAGAAGAAGAAGAAAGAAGAAGAATACGAAGAAGAAGATGAAGATGAGGTATAATTTATGAACAAGAAGAGCGAGAAAATTCTTTCTGAGTTCCGAGCTGATTATTTCCCTGCTGAGGGAAGGGAATGGGAGAAGTTTGCGGAAAGGTACAGGAACCGCAACTGTTCGACGGTCATAGAACGAATAAGGAAGGATTATGGCGAGAACGGAAAGCTCCCTCACACCATAAAGGGAGACTTTTACGAGTTCCTGAAATGAAAATGGAAAAAAGAGACAACAAATAACGGTTTTTTATCATATTTTACGTTGACAATGTAACATAATTATGGTATAATATAAGCAGTCAGAAATCAATGCACGTAGTGCTTGAGAAACAAAAAGGTATAAAAGGAGAAAAGAAAAAATGGAAGAATACGGTTACAACATAATTTCAAATTTCGGGCTAAGATGCTTCGACCAGAGAATGACGGCGAACAACAAGCTGGTCCTCAAATGCACGTTCTCAGTAAAGCAGAAGGACAAGAAGACACCAGAAGGAAAGGACAGATACGCTTCGCAGTTCGTAGACGTATATTGTTCTACGGACACCGACATTCTAGAAGCTGATTACGTAAAGAAGCCCATCAACGTATGGGGCAATCTTTCAATGAGCTGGTATGAAACAAAGGACGGAACGGAGCATAATACATTAGTCGTTTACGCAAACAAGGTAAGGATTGCGGAGAGAGGATAAGGCTAACAAGGTGGGGCGATGCAGTGACAGATTGTCACCACATCGCTCTTTTTTCTTACGAAGGGAGAGTCGGAAAAAATGGGTCAGAATTACAATTATGTTGACATAAACGTATGGAGCAAGGTAGCGGACGGGACTTATACGAACATCACGATGTATTCATCAGGAGATACGGATTTTGAGGTAAAGAAGTTCCCTTACAGGGCGGATTATCTTATAGAGATACCGAAGATGTTCAACAAGGACAGGCTCGTTTACGGAGCCACATTGGCAGACCTCGTGAAGATAGCGAACGTAAGGGACAAGGAGTTCCTCAGAAGGATGTCGAGAAAGAACTCCGACCTGCTTGCGATATATCTGGCAAGGCAGATGCTGGATGATTACCACGGTAGCATAGTAATATCAGAAGATGATGACAGCATACATTTTTACAAGGAAACATCACTGGTACAGGGCGTAAAGAGGCGTTCGAGGAAGAAGGAAGTAATGTCGCTTGAAAGGGCGTAGGGATATGAGGAAGAAAAAGAAGAAGGAAAATCTAGGGAAGTGGGCAGGGATTGCCCTGCTAGCAGGCACATATCTGGTAATATCGGGAGACGGGAAAAGGATAGGGCTTGACAAGGCGATAGAGCAGGTAACACAGGCGGTGACACTGCTGAGCGCAGGAGTAAATGAGCTGAAGGAAAGTGCCACGGAGAGGGTAGCAGAGACCACCGAAGCCGTAAAAGTCCATTCGGAAGGCGGGCAGAAAGAGACCGTCACCGAAGAAACAAAGAAGAAAGAGCCTTCCCCAACAGAAAAAGAAGATAGCACGGGCGGTAACTACTATGATGAGAGCATTTATGATGATAAAGGCGAGATAGTAAGGGTAAAGGACGGAGATACCTATGTAGTGAGCGTAAACGAAGAAGACATAACGGTAAGGCTCATAGGCGTAGATACTCCAGAGTCGGTAGCCCCAGAAGAATATTACAAGGAAAACAGCGAGGAAGGCAAAGAAGTATCGGCTATAGTGAAGGAAAAGATAAAGAAGGGCGATACGGTCTTTCTCGAATACGACATAGAAAAATGCGATAAATACGGAAGAAGCCTAGCATACGTATATTTCGAGGACGGAAAGATGGTACAGGAGTGGCTATTAGAGAACGGTTATGCGCAGACTATGACGATACAGCCGAACTCTAAGTACGCAGATTTGTTCGCTAGTATGCAGAAAGAGGCTATGAAGGCGCAGAAAGGCTTATGGGCGGATTACGAATGATAAGGAGAAGATAATGACGAGGGATTTAGGGGACTTATACATATTCCTGAGAGATACGTATGGGATAAACGAAGAAATAAGCGAAAAGTTCCTAGCAAACACGGAGTGGTACGAGAAGAAGGGAAACGAATACAAGATACCGATAATAGAAGACGGAGAGACCGTCTACTATGAGATAGTCTCGCCTACGGACGGGGCGAAATTCAACGGAGAGATAAGCGGAGCAGGGTACAACACCTATTTCGATACGGGGGATAAGAGCGGAGAAGTGCATCTGTATTTCTTCGAGACCATACCCGAGATGCTCTCTTATGCGCAGTTCCACCGATTCAAAGGCTGGAACCGTCTGGTATCTATGTGCGGTGGCATAAGGAAAGGGATAATAAACACGTACATAGAAAAGCTCCTAGAGAAGATAGAGGGAAGCTCGCCGATAGTCCACTTATGCGTAAGCGGTGATAAGAGCGCAGGCACAATCACGTCCGCAAAGAACGCAATAAGGGAGACGTGCGTGAAGAACGGAATAAGGCTTATGTACAGGAAAGAGCGGAGCAAGGGCGAGAGCTGGAACAAGGACCTTTTGGATTACAAGAAGAGGATGAGCGAGAAGAAGAAGTGCTTCAAGGACGTATTCACGCACAAGGTCTTTCAGAAGCTGTCCGTAAAGAAGCGCAGAGCCTTAGAGGAAATGCTAAAGAGCGAGAAGGGGAAGGAAGAGTCAGAGATTGTCGCACTGTTCGGAAAGCGTATGCTGAACGTCAGATACAGGGCAGATACGGGGGATGACGAAAGGCTGTTCCTATGTCTGTCAGGGCTTTACTATCTAAATCCGATATTCACGGAGATAAAGATGGAAGAGGTCGAGGAAAGCGGTGATTTCATTGACTTATCAAGAGACGTACAGGAAAGCTTTACATTCAGTGAAGAGGAAGAAGAGGAAGAAGACGAATTAGGAACGCTCATAAAGAACCTCACCGTAAGCGACATAGAAGAGGAAGGCGTATTCATACGCTTTACGGACGAAGAGAAGAGGAAGATAAAGAAGATTTCGGAGAGAGGCAACCTATCATTTGAAGAGACGGTAAAGAAGATAATCTCGGAATACGGATGCAGGAGAGAGGCAGGGGGAAACGTACTGACTGCGGAGATAGACGAGAGAGCACTGCACTTGTACAACAATTACGTATGGACGAGCAGAGAGCCTAAGGAAGAAGTAACGGAGAAGATGATAAGGGGATTTCTTGCGGACAAGTACATACTGGATGAAAAGACGCACGAAGTACTGAACAATCCGTATAAGGGAAAGATAAATCCGTATCTCGACGTGAAAATCTGATGAGGCAAAGGGAAAGGCAGGGAAAGAAATGACAACGGAAAGAAGCGAAGACTTAAGGACGATAACGGAGATAATAATGAAGGAGTACTGCAGGGAAGGGATAGATGCAGAAAAGTTCAGGAAATTCTACGACATAATGGGAAAGCTCGTAGAGACGTGTAAGACGGATGAGAGCAGTATACTGACGAAGAAGGAGACGGAAGGGTATCTTGAAGCACTGTGCCAGACCGTAAGGAACATACAGTTCTTATACGGATGCACCGACCTTGACAACGGAAAATTCACGAGAGAGGACGGACTAAGTGATGCGCAGAGGAAGTCTCTTGAAATGGAATGCCTAGAGAAAAGGAAGAGGAACGGAGAGATTATTATGAGCACTACGAAAACGGCAAGCGGTGAAGTAGTGACAGGACCCGAGATATTCTTAAAGCAGGAGTTCAAGATAGGAGCGATTGAAAAGGAAACGATAGACCAGAACAAGACTCAGGGGTATAAGATAAAAAATTCAATCCCGGGCGGTAACCTTCTTCTTAAGTTCCTAGAGCTTTACACTGGCGAGCTGGAGAAAGAGGCATTAGAGAAGAAAAAGGCGGAGCTGATAGGAAACAAGGCAGAAAAGAAGGTCAGTGAAAAGAAAGAGCCTGAGAAGGACGAAGCAAGACAGGGAACTGCCAAGGGCGAAGCAAGACAGGGTACAGCATCGTTCTGGGCTCTCAAGGGACAGGAGGCACAGAAGCCTGCACAGAGAAGAAGAGTAAGCATATGGGAAAAGTAAAGAAAGAAGGGGAAAGAAATGACAGAAAGTGAAGCAAAGGCATACATAGAGTACTTATGTGAGAGCCTGAGGCATTTCGGGGCAATGAAATTCGATGATAAGACCATATCGGAATATATGGAAGAGAACCGCAGGGTATCAGAGTATCTTCTCGCATTAAGGAAGAAAAGAGGCGAGCCAGAAGAGAACGATAACGGAAGCGAGCCTACCCTCATAAAGACATTGTTGAGCTTTATGAAGTTTATGGACACGCTGAACAAATACCTCATAAAAGTAGAAGGGCTGGATGCAGAGCTCATTAAGACCATAGAGCCTGATGCCGCCCTTGACAGATACGTAAAGGGTATGGAAGCAAGGATAGCTATGGCAAAAGCACCAAATCCCGAGCAGGTGAAAGAAAAAGAGCCTGAGAAGGAAGAGACGGCGGGCTTCGGGAACTTCTGGGACACAAAGAAGACCATTGATGAGAAGAAGGCAGAGGAAGCACGAAGAGAAGCCGAAGAGGAAAAGGCAGAGAGCAAAAAAATCAGTCTGGCACTTAGTAAGCCTATGGGCGGAAGGCGAAAAAGCGGATGGTCGGTAGGCGGTGAGGCAGTAAAAGAGCAAGAAGACGAAGTAAAGAAAGCAGAGCCAGAGAACAGAGAGAGCGATGGATGGAAGGACGCCGAGACTGGTGAAGTACCTTTCAGCGATGAGCCGACCGAAACAAAGAAAAAGACGGATGACGAAGATAACAAGCCGAGACCCAGACGCAAGACAAAGTGGGAGCGTTAGAAGAAATAAAAGAACAAGCCTGTCAGTGCAGATTCCTGTCAGGCTTATTTTTCCTTTACGTGAATCGGAAAAGACCGTAAGTTTATAAATTTCCACAAAATATAACGGAAAAATACAATTTTACACCGAAGAGATTGTGCTAAAAACGGTATTTAAGACCATAAAATGTTGACAAAGTAACATATTTATGGTAAAATGATGATGTGTAAAAAAGTCTGATTGACGGAAGTAAAGGGGAAAAACGATATGAAAGTAAAATTAAGCCTAGGCGGTAACGCAAGGGCAAGAGAAATCTTCAAGGCATTAGCCGAAAAGAAGGGAGCGACATATCTTGCTTCGGAAGAAAGAAGCGTAATCGTAAAGGATGATGAATGGTATGCACTGAACAAGGACGAACTTGACATAAGGACGGAAAATACCGAAATCCTAGATGAGCTTGTATGGAACGGAGCAGTAGAAAAAGAGCAGAACGTGATTGTGACAAAAGCGGACTGTGAGGCTTTCAGAAAAAGGCTCAAGGAATTTATGGGAACAATACTGTACATACCATACGGCAGTGAATGGGGGAACGAATACGCAGAGGTATGCTACGTTGAAGGGAACGCAAGGGTAAGAAGTGAGATGAAGGAAATCGAAGGAAAGACTTACTTCGTAAACGGAAAGCCCGTGGGGGAAATGAACGAGAGCAAATGTGAAACGCTCGTCAAGGTAGTAGAGGGAATAATTAAAGACAAAAGCAATGAGAGCGACACCCTGCTAAAGATGTCAGATGATGAGCACAGACAGCTCATAGAGAGAAACAGAGAGCTTGAAGAAGCAAATGCGGAACTTCGTATGGAAAACGAAGGACTCAGCCATAAGTGCAGGGAAATGGAGATGTCGGAGCTAAAAAGAAAGCAGAATGCAGGCGGTGAGGACGACACCAAGAACATTCTCATAAAAAAAGGTCAGAGCGCAGACGAGATATATGAGGGCGAAATGAGGAATGTAATCATTGAGGTCCTTCTGGAGAAGTACAATCAGATTAAGGATAACGGAAGGAGCAGAAAGAGCGATATATTAAAGCACCTTCTTGACCTTAACGCAGTTGAAAAGAGCGAAAGAAGAACGGAAATGGAAGAAGCCTTAAGGGACTGTCTCAAGGAAGGCACGGTAAAGGACGAGGGGAGATTAAGAAAGCTGGGCTTTACGGTCGATACCACGAACGGAGCACATAAGGAGCTTTCCTACGAAACCACACTTGGAACATACAAAGAAGTGCTTGCAAGCACATCGTCAGACATCAGGGCAGGAAAGAACGCTTCGGCTATCATCATAAAGACATTGTTCAAGTAAGAAAAAAACAGAAAAAAGGATATGCTTTCCCTTAATGAAAAAAAAGGGAGAGCATAGATTTTTATAAAAAAAGGAGAGAAGGAAAAGATGAGCGAAGAAAAGAAGGAATTTGAGTTCTTGATAAAGAACGTAAAGGACGAAAAGAGGCTTAATGAACTCATTAAGGAGCTTAACGGGGGAAAGACGGAAGAGGGTTTCATCCTTGACGGTGAGACCGTAAGGAAGGTGAATAAGGACGTAACGCTGTATGACGGGAAGGCAGTCAAGTCTTACGGCGACAGGGAAGCGGACGACATAGAGGGCGTAATAAATTACTTTAAGCCTTATGCAGAGATAGAGATAGACCAGACGATTTCCTATGACGTAAGGGAGACGGAGAGGACATTCACCAAGCTGAAAGAGATTCTTACAGCGGAAGAGATGGCAAGAATAACAGGAGGGGAGTCCAAATGAGAAAGGTAAAGGTAATCAAAATAACCGTAAGTGAAATCGGGGAAGCGGAAAAGAAGGTAAATGATGAGATAGAAAGACTTGCAGGGGAAGGCAAGAAGACCGTTTCGATAGTAACGGACACCTTTGGAGTTTCGCCTATGTACCTGATATATACGGTCATATACGAAGATGGCGGGGGAAAGAAGGACTGATGGAAGCAGAAGACGAGAAGAAGTACAGGATGAATCTTGCACTTAGAGCCATAAAGAAATATGGCGAGCGAGCCGTAAAGGAAGAACTCGGCGTGTCACGTTCCCTGATATATCTCTGGAAGAAGCAGAAGAGGACACCTTCAAGGTTCGCTACGGAGAAGCTTGAGAAGATGATGGAGTGCGGGATGTCAAGGGAATACATAGACAAGGACGATTCACGCAGGGAGTTCCTTGACAAGTCCTTCAGGGTAGTAAAAGGTCGTGATGAGAGGAACGAAATAACTGCCATTTATGATGGGCTACGCACGGTACGTAAGTAAAGTGCGAATAAAAAAGTTGAAAAAATTGAAAAATATGATAGAATACTCTTAACTATTTTACTATGTAAAATGTAAAAAAACAACATTATAAAGGAGTTAAGAGGATATGCGAAAAGGAACGAAGAAAATCCGCCGAATCTTCAATGGAGAAAAGCATTACTATGTCTACGATATGGACGAAGACATAGAAGGCAAGAGACGCAGGATTTACGGCAACAGCGAATCGGAAGTAAGGGCGAAGGTATCAGCGGAAGAGAAGAGGCGCAAGAAGATGCTCGAGATGAGGGCGCCGACAGGTGAGAAGATGTTCTCTTGGTGCAAGTATTACGTGATGTCGCTTGTAGGGGATATACCGCTCACGAAGATAAAGAGGAAGCTGATTATAACGGCGGACACTAAGGAGCTTGACGAACCGAGCAGGATAGAGGAAAGTGCTATGAAGACGTTCCTGAGCGGGAAGAAGATGACTACCGCAGTAAAGGGCTACGAAGAGCTGAAGGAGATACTCATAGGCGCACTTGAAAAGTACAGGGATTATGCAAAGGACAAGGAGCAGACAGACAGGCTCATAGAGATAGTAAAAGAAGATGATGAGGGCGAAGAGAGATACACGGAAGTCTTAGAGACGATAATCCCAGCGGACAAGTTCGAGGACTTTGTGACCTACGTTGCAGGAAGTGCGATAGTGACTTTCGGGGACAATGCCAAGCTGATACTTATGACGCTGTATTCAGGGATAAGCGTATCGGAATGGAGCAGGGCAAGTAAGGGCGACATAGACCTTGAAAAAGGCACGTTAAGGCTAAAGAAAGGCGAAGCGTTACTTACGGAGAAAGCTATGAGCTACGTAATGGAGGTGATGAAAGAATCAGAGGACGGCGGGCTCATATTCTCCAACAGGAGCGGAAGGGCAGTGATAGCCTCAAATGCCATAGTGACGCTCCGCAAGATATTAGAGAGATACGGAATAAGCCAGAACGTAACGAGCAGGAACCTTCAGGCTTCGGTGGTGAACTACTGGCTGATGAACGGAAAGGATGCTGATTACATCAAGAAGCATACTGGAATGACGAACAGGAGCTTCATAAAGATGGCGGAACGAATCAGGCTCATAAATGCCCTCACTCAATAGAAAGGTGAAGATGAGACAGATAATGATGCTTATGGCTATACCGATGAGCGTATGTTTTGCAGGGTACGTAGTCACGGGAGTTACAAGATACAGCCAGAAAAAGAGGACTAATAGGATAAAGCTCGGGATGAGCGAGGAAGAGATGCTCTCCATTATGGGAAAGGGTTTCAGCAAGTGTTCTTACGCAGACGGAACGGTAGTATATGAATACCTGTTCTCGAATGCCACGAGCAGAAGGAGCGGGAGCTTCAGGATTTTCTACAGTGCAAGGCGTACCCTTATTTTCTGCTATGACGGAAAGGTAGAGGCTGTAAAGACAAATCTATGATGAAAAAATTTTTTTCAATAATCATAGATTAGAAATAAGACCATTCTTTTTTCAGGAAAGACTGCAATGTCATTAAGTTAAGACCAAAATCAAGAATAACCCTCAAAGTCGAAAGACCTTGGGGGTTATTTTTTTCGCATTATTTCTTTGTCGATTTCGCCGTCTTTTTCACAGGAGCAACCTTGTTCAGATATTCTTCAAGAGCAAGTTCAACGATAACAGTTTTGGGAATATGACTCCATTCTGAATAATCATCAAGTCTTGTTCCTAAATCCTTACGGATTCTGAATGACCTTGCTTCTGCATCTTTTGTCTTCGGTCTTGCCATAATCGTCACCCTTCCAATCTGTCACCATAAGGTAACGCTTTAATATAATTTTCCATAAACTGCCAATCAGGAACAAAACCTTTATCAGAATACTTCTTTGTGGGGTCGATAAAAGGTGTTCCGTCATCATTGTGCTTTATGGGGAGTTCAATAATAGTATCAATCAATCTATCTCCTGTCCAAGAACGACCAAATGAATGCTTAGGTCTTTCGCAACATAATACTGTTGTTAAAAACAATCCAACATAAGGATTCATTACACCATCAATATATCCACAAGATGTCTTACCACTCATACCGATAAAATCATTATACGAATAGTTTGCATAACCACAACTACCTTCTCCGATTTGAACAAAAATAACACAATTTCCATCGGACACCCAATCTTCGATACCATCTATTGAACACATTTTTTCAAAACCATTAACATCGTGTTTTGCGGCGATATATGCTACATCATGCCCGTCAACCAAATCTTCTGTTACAACGCCCTTTGTTTTTTCAATACGAAAAACAGAACCAACAGAAAATTCTTCCCATTTATCCACATTTAACGGTAATACATTTGATGAATGTGATACAGATAAAGTGGGATATTTTCCAAGTTGAATTAAATACGATACATAATTATTTATTATATATTGAAAATCTGTTTCAGATAATTTACTATAATCCGTTTTCATATAGGCTTCGCAAAGCCATTCGTCTTCGCCTGATACCGCTTGCATAGCAGACATACCATCTTCAACTGTCTTATTACGATAAAGGTCAAGCCACTTATCTTCAATCTGTTTCCAAATAGAATTATTATCTTTATCAAACTGTTCAATACGACCAAGATTCTTTTTCTTCTTGTGACCATCTTCTTTATAATATCCGAAAAATGTCTTATTTACAGTTCCATCAGCATTGATATGAGGCTTACCAAGAGTAAATACCATACAGCAAGCAGATGCAGATGCTCCAGGATAAAAAATTTCAGCAGGTAATGTAAATACTGCATCAAGAGTATTATCTTCAAGAAGTTCTGTTTTCATATCAGAAATAAAATTACTTGTTCCGATTGCAGCAGATACAGGAAGAAGAATAGCAACCTTAACTTCTTTAACAGGTTTACCATTCGCAGTTCTTTCATCGTTCATTTTCTTGATTGTATCAGAAATGAATTTCAAGAATACCATACCCTTTGTAGGGTCTTCCTTCGCATCAGACTTCCAACCTGTTTTATATGCAGCAGGAATATTGATAGGCTTTGCATTGTAGGGCGGGTTCATCAGAATGATATCGGGGTCAGCCTCTTTGATAAACTTCTCGCTATCAAACAGACTTGCCTTTTTGATATTGGAATTACCATCACCATGAATCAGCATATTGGTGGTACAAAGACCAAAAGCCTTATCTTCAATCTCAATACCATAGATATGTTCTTTAGCAACAATCTTACGCTTTTTAGCCTTTTCTGCTTCAGTGATTTTCTGCCTGTTTACATCTGCAAGTTCAAGAACCATTCCCTGAACCAAAAACGAACCTGAACCCGATGTGCCATCAAAGATTCTCTTTGTATGGTCAACACCAGTTACACGGCACATAAAGTTTGTGATATGGTCAGGAGTAAATGCCTGATTCTTATCAGCCTTGCCTGTATATTTATTAAAAGCAATAAAGAACAGATTCAGAATATCCTGTCCTTCTGAACTATTAGTGTTGATATATCTGTAAATGTTCCATACAATTTCATCAAGAATATCGAGCCAATCTTTCGGTGTAAGTTTCTTAACTTTTTGGTCAGTAAGAACATTCTTCTGAAGAAGTTCAATCTTTAATGTCTTATTATCGGAACCATCAAGAAGGTCTTCCAATGTTTCTTCAATGCCAGTGCGAATTTCTTTTGCAGTCTTTGTACTCCAATGCTTGCGAAGTTCTGCTCTTGAGTCTTCATTGATAGATGTGATACCAAGTGTACTGATAGTTCTCTTGATATACAGAAGACTTGTACCCACAAACTGTGAACGAAGTTTTTCATCAATATCTTTTTTATGAAGCGTTTCGTTCAGAGCGTATGTATTCTTTAAGACCTTCTCACGGTCGTTCTGCTTATTGTTTTCAAGAAACAGGCTTTCATAATGTTCCATTGTATCAAGAGCCGTTTCATCTTTAAGCAGATGCTTATCATCCATAATGGACTGCCAAACTTTGATTTTATCATTTGTAGTATTAGCAAGAATACAGATAACCTTCTTGCCACGATGTAATGCTCTTTCTTCAGCAAGATATTCACGAAGTTGTTCTTCATCTTTTTTCGTGAAATTCTGCTTTGTTTCAATCAGTACAACAATATCATTTGCATTTTCAAATCTTATATCTAATTTGAAATGCTCAGGTTCATATCCAAGAGCCTTGACCAGATTCTCTTTGGAGCCTGCTTCAGCAACATATGAATATTCGCCACCTTCGATATTGGATGTCATATACTGCTGACCAACTCTGTTTACCATAGATACTCTATCCATATCCATTTCTCCTTATATTATATTAAGGCAAATCGCCTACATATAATATATCAGAAAAATATGAATATTGCAATACAAAACTATAAATAAATTATTTTATATGATTTAGTATTGCATTTATGATTACGAAGTGCTACAATCATTATGAAACATTTTAACCAAAAATAAGGATTCAACTCCCCGACCAAAGTTTGTTGAACCCTTACTGACAACGATTTGCATCGCAAACCCTTTATCTATAAAGGATTATATCAAATACTAATCATTATGTCAATACAAAATAATACAAAAATGCTCATAAATGAGCAAAAATCATTATTTTTATTATTGATAAATGAAATATAATCCTTCTGCGATGCTATCGCTGTCCTTGTTACACCTTGAAAGGACGGTGATTGCTATGTCTTATTCAAATCAAACGCCCTTGCAACACCTTGATAGTGTTATATCCAAAACGGTATCGCACATTCACGATTTCACGAAATCACCTACGGATTTTACAAGAAATCGTAAGTTAAATGCCGAGACCACTATCAAGACAATACTCAATATGCAAGGCAATTCCCTTAATGCCGAACTTCTTGATGCGTTCCCTGATATTAACGACAGGATGACAGCATCAGCCTTTGAACAGGCAAAGGATAAGTTACAGCCTGATATATTCAAACATATCTTAAACGAATATAATCAGACCGACAATCCGAAACTGTTTAATGACAAGTATCGTCTGCTTGCGATTGATGGTTGTGATTTTACTGTTCCGTTCAATCCGAACAGCGTTAATGTCGTACCTACATCTCACGGACAGGATATTTGTCAGATTCACGCAAATATTCTCTATGATATTGAAAACCGCACATATCAGGATTGTCTGTTTCAGCCTAAATCTGCATCCAATGAAAGACAGGCTGCCATTGATATGCTCAAATCCTTTGATACGGATGATACGCCTTATATCGTAACAATGGACAGAGGTTACAGTTCATTCAATATGTTTGAAACCTGTAATCGTCTTGATAATTGCTTTTATGTTATCCGTACCAAAGCAGGTAATACGGCTATCAATGAAATCAAGAATCTGCCTGATAAAGAGATTGATACTGAAATGGAATTTGATATTACGACATCAAATCATTTCTATACCCAGCATCGTAAGGATATGCCGAATCTGCATTGTATCTTACACGCAAAGAAAAGGCATAAGACTTCTTATTCAAAGAATACTATTGATGTCGCTTGGGATTTTGAACAGTTCTGCAAGATTAAGGTCAGAGTATGTAAGTTCAAGATTTCAGATGATGAATACGAAGTGTTGATTACAAATCTCAATAGATTTGAATTTCCGATTGAAAAGATGAAAGAGTTGTATCATCTTCGTTGGGATATTGAGACATCTTTTCGTGAGTTGAAATATGCTCTTGGCGGCATCTCTTTTCACAGCAAGAAAGATGATTTCATTCAGATGGAAATTCTTGCTCATTTGATTATGTTCAACGCTGTATCAAGAAGTATCAGCGAAGTAAAAGTACCCAAGAGCAATCATAAGTACGAATATGCTATTGATTTTAAGATGGCTTGTCTGCTTATACGGAAATACTTTAACAAGTATTGTGTGACACCGTATAAACAGTTGTATGCCGAGATTTTATCATATATCAATCCTGTAAGACCTGATAGAGCTGACAAGCGTAAAGCGATTAAGATTAAGCAGGCTCTTTGGTTCGTTTACAGGGTAGCATAAGATTATTCTAAAATATCATAACGATATTCTTATTAACCATACGGATATTCCGATATGGTATCTTGTCATGCTCAAAAGAATAAAAATATTCCACAAAGAATAATGATATTCCTGATACGAATAAAAAATTAAGGGCATCGCAATCTGCGACACCCTTAACTTAATGAACTTTTACCCGTGAACCAATGTCAAATGCTTATCTTAATGACATTGGGAAAGACTGGTCTTTTTTTTTATGGAACGCCACGTAACATACACAGTACTTGACAATAACGGAAAAATGTGATATAATACAAAGGTGCAAAAAGTCCAATATAAGCATAAGGAGATGGCGTAAATGAGAGCAGGAATTATGGTAAAGATAATATGTGAAAAGAAAAACATCGTAGAAGTGAGCCTTGAAAGAGCTGTAGAGGTATGCGAAGACGGAGAAATACTTATATGCGACCTTGACGGTGAAGGACACACATATCCGCTTAATGCGAGTGAGTGTGACATATACGTAGAGGACAAGAAAATATGGGACAAGAGCCTCGGACTGATTACACCTAAATTCGTGGGCTAAAGGGAGACGGGATGGAAATCAGAAAAAACGACATACTGGTATCAAGGGAAAAAGCGAGCGATGCCGACCTCACGTTATACGCAAGGGTAGTATGCGTAAAGGACGGCAGGGCATTTCTTGACCGTTATCAGGAAAGGGGAAGGTTACATCTGATACAGAGCGTGACGGACTGTACGGATTACACCCACGTAGCGGAGCTGAAAGGCATAAGCCGTGATTACAGGAAGGCAGAGAGGGAAGACCTTGAAGTCTTTTATGAAGGCTTAAAGGACTTAAGCCACGGAAGGGTAAGAGAGCCTTGGAGAGCAGGGCGAAGGAGCGATAAAAGGACTGAAATGACAGAGGACATAGTAAGGGAACGTCTCCTAGTGCTCACGGAGAAAGAAAGGTATGATAAGTATGACGAAGGGATAAGGCGTATGCTGAACGGTGAGAGGGTATGAGCATAAGCAAGGAAGACCTTCTGCGTGAGCTAGAGGGAGTAAAGAGCGACATTCTGTCAAAGAAAATGGTGCTTGAATGGATAAGGAGTGCTCCAGAAGAGGTAAAGAGAGATGCTGATAAAGAAAGACAGGATAATAGAAAAACTGTACGATGAAGACGGGAAGTTCCTAGAGAGCGTGATAATACCGACCGTGTATTATCCACTGCCGAAGGAAGAGTTCAAGATATTTCTGGGAAAAGAGTGCGAGGAAGTAACGGACGAGGGCATAATAGAGGCTTTTGACGAAACGGAGTACAGGGCAGGGGAGTGCTTTAAAAACGCAGACAGATTAAGCCATAACCTAAAGAAAAGAGGGTATGAAACGAAGATGTACTGCGGATGGGCGGTCATAAATAACGATTATCCGACCCTTCACTGCTGGGTAACGATAGGAAAGAGCGTTCTTGATTTGTCGGACTCCTTTTTCAGGATGGAAGAGGAAATGATGAAGAGAGGAAGTACTAATAACGGGAGAGAAGCGGTAACGGAGATTATCCAGAGCCTTTTAAAGGAAAAGAACTCCGAGAGGTGCAGACCGCTTGGAATACCGTACTATCCGCTAATTGGAAGCAAGGTAGAGGGCGGAAAGGAAGCAGAGAAGTTCGCTAGGGAGCTGATGAAAAGATTCCCAGAGCATAAAAGTTACATAAAGACAGGGAGCGGATTTACTCCGTTACAGGAAGAAATGAGGAAAGGAGGCACGTAATGGCATACTACGCCGTAAGGAAAGGAAGAAAGACAGGGATATTTGAAAGCTGGGCTGAATGCAGGGAGCAGATATTCAGGTTCTCAGGAGCCGTATACAAGTCGTTTATGACGCTTGAAGAGGCTAAGGCTTATATGGATAAGGGTAGCGTGAAAAAGACCGTCACGGGCAAGGTAGCCTACGTAGACGGAAGCTATGACGAGACTCTGGGATATTCTTATGGAGCAGTGCTGTTTGACGTAGATAAGCCAGAAGAGCAGATACATCTTTCTGGCAGAGGGTACGACAGCGAATGGATGGAATCAAGGAACGTAGCAGGAGAGCTTCTCGGGAGCATATCAGCGATAGCGTATGCGTATGAGTCGGGAACGAAGAGCCTTACGGTGTTCCACGACTATCAGGGCGTAGGTTCTTGGGCTGATGATGAATGGCAGGCAACGAAGGACATAACGATGACGTACAAGAAGATAATCGAGGAATACAGAAGAAAGGGAATGGAGCTGTCTTTCGTAAAGGTATCAGGGCATAGCGGGAACTACTTCAACGACTATGCGGACGCACTTGCAAAGAATGCAGTGGCGATAATCGTAACGGATAAGCGTTTCAGTGATATGCACCCTGTGGAATATGATGTAAGGGGAATGATAAGAGAAATGAAAGGAAAGGTAAAAGGAATAGTATGAACAGGAAGAAAATGAAAGAAAAATATTCGTTTGAATACGGCAAGGAGCTTGCGGAGTATAAAAAGATTGAATCATACAATGCAGAGAGCCTTGCGAAGTGGCAGGACGGGATTAAGTCAAGAATCCACGTAGAAAAGGAGAGCGAGTTCGCAAAGGACTTGTTCCATACCTGCAGTTACGGCAACCGTTATGTCAGTATGATAGCCACTTCGACCATTGTATCTCTCATTATGTTAGCCACATTATGGCTTATGGTGAAGTCAGGAATCACATTCTCAAAAGAAGCGATAAGCACAATCGTCATAGCAAGTCTGTGCATTACGGGAATATTCTGTGAGCCTGTCGGAAGGAACAAGAACTTCGTAAGGGCGGTAATGAAGACAGTAACGCCTGCGGAGTATGCAAAGTACGAAAAGAAATTCTGATGAGGAAATGCCTTTTATTTAATAAAAGCCTACGTGACCCAGTAAGAGAGATAATACCTCTCCTAGGCGATAAGCTGTACACAAGGAAAGAGCTGAAAAGGATGGCGTATGCAAGGGAAAGTATGCTCTCAGGTGATGAGCTGTTCGTGTTCACTACGGAAGAAGAGCTGAAGGAGTTCCTAGTAAGCAGAAAGAAAAGATAAGTCCCTGAAAAGGCAGAAATTAAGTCCCGTCTTAAAAAAAAGGCGGGATTTTTTTTGCCCCCGAAAACGCAATAACATATTGTTTCCTTGACAATAACGGATAAATATGATATAATAGTAAATAAGAAGCAGGAATAAGGAGACGGACAAAAGAGCCGTCCGTATTTTTTAAAAAAAAAGTAACGGATAAATATGAGATAAGACGAAAAGGAGAGGCAGTTATGGCAAAGAACGATAATCTGCATAAGGCGAAAGAAGCAAAGAACGATGAGTTCTATACGCAGATTGGCGACATAGAGAAGGAATTAAAGCATTATAAGGAGCATTTCAAGGGAAAGACGGTGTTCTGTAACTGTGATGACCCTGAATGGTCGAATTTCTGGAAGTATTTCCACCTGAATTTCGGGCTTTTAGGACTAAAGAAGCTCGTCACAACGCATTATGATGCAAGTGACCCGACTTACAAGATGGAATATGAGGGCGGAAATGATAGTGATACTTCTGTCGGTGTTATTACTCCGTTGAAACAGAACGGTGATTTCAGGTCTCCTGAATGCATTGAGCTTTTGAAAGACGCAGACATTGTGGTGACTAACCCGCCGTTCAGCCTGTTCCGTGAGTATGTGGCACAGCTTATGGAGTATGAAAAGTCCTTTATTATATGGGGTAACAACAACGCTATCACTTACAAAGAATTTTTTCCACTTCTAAAAGACAATAAAGTATGGCTCGGATATACAGCAAATAAGACTTGTGTATTCCAACTTTCTGACGATTATCAGAAGTGGGACGAAAAGTTGACTGTTCAGATGAATGATGGTCACAAGTACGGTAAATGCCCTGCTATTTCGATATTTACTAATCTTGACATTAAGAAACGTCACGAAAAGCTGATTCTCTGGAAAAAATACAGCCCAGAGGAATTTCCTAAATATGATAACTATGATGCCATCAATGTAGATAAAGTATCGGACATCCCCTGCGACTATGACGGAGTAATGGGCGTTCCTATTACTTTTATGGATAAGTTTAATCCTGAACAGTTTGAGATTGTAGGTGCTGATTTTGATTTAGCAGAACCTATCAAACTTGATAACGGTAAAACTGGTACAGGACGCTTCTATGTGACCAGAGAGAGAGAGAGAGAGCGTTTATACTCTCGAATAGTGATACGCAGGAAGAAATCAAGAATATCTTGATAAATGATGTTGGCATATCTGAAAATCAGATTGAATATCGAAATGGTATCATAGGTGTTCCTATTAGTTTTATGGATAAATATTGTCCTGAACAGTTTGAGATTATTGGTCTCGATAGGTATGTGGAAAATAATCCGCATTATGGACATAGATTTACGATAAACGGAAAGGAAACTTATGCAAGGATTTTAATAAAAAAACAGAAGGAGATAATATTATGAAAATTGAACACAAGAAAATCAAGGTAAAGGACTTAGTAAATGAATACAAGGACGATGCACAGACGGGACGTGTATCAGGGTATGGCGGAAAGCTCGACATAAGACCCGCATATCAGAGAGAGTTCATCTACAAGGACAAGCAGAGGGATGCGGTAATCGAAACGATAAAGAAGGGATTCCCCTTAAATGTTATGTACTGGGCGAAGAACGGAGATAATTTCGAGGTGCTGGACGGACAGCAGAGAACGATTTCGATATGTCAGTACTGCAACGATGAGTTCAGCCTTGATTACAGGTACTTCCATA
>Ga0247611_10000162_pt1 | contig 137584 bp, 105 predicted proteins | sample 177DNAGHGhighgp2_FD_192422 | JGI IMG/M metagenome (GOLD analysis project Ga0247611, IMG submission 192422) | Sheep rumen microbial communities from Palmerston North, Manawatu-Wanganui, New Zealand - 1770 DNA GHGhigh gp2 | ecosystem: Host-associated > Mammals > Digestive system > Stomach >...
AAGAATTATGTGCGTGTCTGGAATCAAGCCTGACCCTGCAATAAATCGAAGGGTCATGAATGAACTCGTTATGTTGGCTAAGAATGCCGCGTGATATCATATATGAAAATTTAACGAACTATTGTTATAACGCAAAAAGTTTATTTAAAAAATACATTTGCAGTGAATGGATGAAAGAACATAACAAAGATGATGATGAAACTTCAGCTTTCTCTTTCAAACTTTCCAATACAGTAAAATATAAGATGAGCAGCCAAGGAGACTGGTTGACAAATATGGAAGAATATGCCAACAAGAATGATTACTATAAACAAATTGTAGGCAATATTTATCCTGCTTTTAGCAGTAAACATATGATAGCATCACCTGCAAAACATAAGAAGGTGTGGGAAGATGCCAACTTATTGGGGAACTTATATGCCATCCCTGCGAATGGAGAATATGGCATCAAGAACCCCCTGAAGATTTCCTTGCAAAATGCTTCTGAATTTGAAGCCAAGGTTTCTGTCCCTATAGGTTCACGAAAATTGTTGTTTACGGAATTTGTTCTATCCTTTGATATTGGCTTATCTGTCAAAGCAGAATATTTCCCATCTGAGACCTATTATAGCGTAACAGACAGATGTTTCTTGCCGGTGGTTTTAAGGCCATCGACCAATCTTGAATCAATCACCAAGAAATTCACAGGAAACATCCATGATAGAGTTAAGATATGTTCACCAAGAAAGACAGAGAAGAGTTAGATGAAGTATATAAGGAAGTCGGTCAAAGAATGGAATTTGAACCAGCACCTGATTTTGCTACAGCATTAGAGAACAAGGTATCCTCACATATTTATGATACTAATGCTCCTCGTATCAAGTGCAAGCATCCCATGATTGCCCAAAACCTACAGAAAGACATCTGCAACCTCAAGTTCACAATTAATGATGGGTCACCCAATTTTAAAGAGGGTACAAAAGTGAGGTTCGAACATTATTATCCTGCAGGTTGCCAAATTGGATTAACCGATGAAGGTGATACGCTTTTCGTCATCAGCGAAGTCTGTGAATTGTCTGCATTTAATGGTAACGATACCTTGCAGACCACTCAACAGGGAAAGATGAAATTGGAAACCTATATTGGTGCTGACGACTTGACACCTTTCGGCTTTTCTGAGACACAACCATTGGACGTGTATTATTCCAACGACAACGGTGAAATCTGGCATAATGTTGGTCCAGCAGGTTCAACCTTGATGGTTGACAGCCTCGGTGCTTATATGTTAGGTATCCCCATATCGAACGACAAGGAGGCTCCACTGATCACCGCCACGCTTGACGAAAAAACAAGGTTGATGCATATCTACGTCACCGATAATATCGGTGTGAGGATTAGCACTCTTCAGGTATTGGTGAATGGAGAACTTCGTGAAGTGTCTATGATCAACCAGTCCAATTTCGAATTGCAACTCTCCGAGGAGGAGATGGCATACATGGTTGTTGTTGATATCACGGTCAAAGACCTTGCAGAAAACGAGGGTAGGATGTTCGTGATTTTCAACATGGACAAGCCCGACAACATCGAGATTCTCGAGATGCAAGACAGCAAGAAGGCAGAGATTAACTTGACCAAGAGGATGCTGACTGTGGATGGTGCGTCACCGGAAGCTGTCGTAACGGTTTATTCCATCGATGGACTCGTTCAGGTCAAGACGAGGACGGATGCCAATGGCCATACCGAGGTCAACCTAAACAGTCTGTTGGAAGGTGTGTATATCGTCACTTTGTCTGATGGGAAGTCGAAAAAGTTCCATGTTAAATAACGAGATGTAGTTTTTGCAACTACCATATCACAAGGCCCGGATTCCTTTTTTGGATTCCGGGCTTTGTTTATGGAATGTCGGCAAGGCTATTTTCCCAAATAATTTTTCTATAATTTTGAGCGAAGCGACCAGTTAAATTAATGGTGAGGGGTGAGAGGCTTATTCAGTGTGGAGTTTGGAGTTTGGAGTGGCAGAATCTATAGTTATTTTCGGACGATTCAACCCCGAAGGGGTGGCGGATCACAGGCAGGCGGTGGAGCGAAGCGGAACCCCTGTTAAAGGTTGCCACACATGGTAAACCCCGAAGTGGGTGACAGACGTTCGCCAAATATGCTCTGTCACCCTTTCAGGGTTTTTATTTGTTGCGTCGTTAAAAACAGGGGTTTCGTGCTGCGCACTCCACCGCCTGCCTATGGTCTGGTCAGCCTTTCAGGCTTCCATTTTTCATCTTTCATTTTTCATCTTTCATTTTTCATCTTTAATCTTCTTCTCCCCCACCCCCGGGCCCGCTCCCCGCCAGCGGGGAGGGGAGGCGCTACTCACGGCCATTCTGCTCTGTGGCGGAATTAGACGAGCTAATTCCCTACGATGTTTGCACTGCCGCTGGTGTCCCCATTCGCAGGCCGATATTCGCGGTGCTAATCTCTCACCCCTCACCTCTCACCACCAATATCACCTCGTCTAATTCCCTACGAGATTTGCCTTGTATAGGATATTCGTGTGATTCGGTCAATTCGTGTTCGTTAAATAAAGACGGGAGGCTGCAATTCTATAAATTTCTTATACAATTTTTCTATAATTTTGAGCGAAGCGACCAGATGTCGGAAGAAAGTTGTAACTTTGCCATCAAATGGGCTGGAAGCCATAGGAACATCTATTAACCACACCGCCAACTATTATGAAACACCGTCTGCTCACGTTGCTCGCCCTGATGCTGACATGGGGAGCACAAACGATTCCCACATACGCCATCACCCGCTCGCTCACATACAACGGCTCAACACTGACGACAGCCATCAACACCAAAATGACGGTGGCGAAACAGCAGTCGAACATCACCCTGAGCACAAACATCGACTACTATATCAAGGCCGGGGAACAGGAAACCGCCATGTCGGCCTACATCGATATCACCGACGGCCGCTCGACTGTGATTTTTCCCAACATCCGGCCCTCGGTTGTGGCGTCCAAATGGCTCCGCTTCATCAAAATCGACGGTGCCACCGCCGCTGATGGCACCAACTGCCGCGTGGAGACCTTCCGCCATGGCACCATCATCCTACCCTACCCCGTCGACAGCCATCCCCTCACCGTCTATACCGAAACCGGCAAAGGAGGGTTGTCCAACAGCCAATACGAGGTGAATGCCTACTACGACCATCTGGGCAATTTCGACAACGCCATACAGAGTTTCACCCTCAAGCGGGGCTACATGGTGACGATGGCCAATCATGCCGACGGCACAGGCTACAGCCACTGCTTCATCGCCAACGACGGCGACATCACCGTCACCCTACCCAAGGACATGCGCGGCAGTGTCAGTTTCCTGCGCATTTTCCGCTGGCGATGGCCAAGCAAGAAGGGTTATGCCGGCCGCACCCTCACCCCGATGGGACTGATGCGCGTCACCTGGTACTACCAGTGGAACGCTGAAAACTATATCGACGCCGACTATGACTACGTGCCGCAACGCCACCATGAGAACGGCAGCACCTACACCGGGAAAGCCACATACGCCTGGCCCTCGTGGGACGCACTCAACGCCCGGACATCGGCCCACGTGCTGGGAGTGAACGAGCCCGACAACACCAGCGGCGCAGAGATGTACATGACGGTGCCCGAACTCATCAAGCGCCACGCCGACTACCTCAGGAGCGGCATGCGCATCGGCACTTTCGCCACCTGCAACCCCAACACCAGTTGGGTGAAAGCCTACGTGGACTCCTGCGAGGCACACAACTACCGTGTGGACTTCGTGGCCACCCACTACTACATCGGCGGACAGAAACCGGAGAACTGCATCGCCTCGCTCAAGTCGCTTTACGACGTCACCGGCCTCCCCGTATGGTGCACGGAATGGAACAACGGCGCCAACTGGACCAACGAGAGTCAGTTCTACACCGACTCACTGCGGTCGTGGTATCAATGGGGAAGCGGCAACGACCAGAAGATGAATGGCATCTGGCTGCGCGACGTGCTGAAAAGAGCCGACTACGCCGAGAACACCGAGTGGCTGGAGCGCATGGCCGTCTACAACAACGTGGAACAAAAGCGCTTCGTGCACTGGGAGTCTGACGATTTCTGGACCACCGCCGGCGGTGAACTCTATGGCAGTTACAACAGCGACTTCGCCTACAAGAAAACCACCGACGTGTGGATGAACTGGCGCGACCAGGGCGCTCCACACCACCTGACCGCCAACTACACTATCGATGGCAACACCATCCGGCTGATGTGGAACGACCCCAACACCGACTGGACCAAGACGGTGTATGTACAGCAGCGCATCTCTGGCACACAGTGGGTGACAAGGGCGACACTCGGCATTAGCGACAACGAGTGGCGTGAAGCCACGCTCGCCGTAGACGACTGCCCGGGCAGCAAGGTCTTCCGCATCGTGGCCGTCGGTGCCAACGGTCAGTCGCAATACAGCAACATCGTGGACCTGACGGACAACAACACACCCAACGGCTTTATGAAACTCACGTCGTTCCCCGGCAATTACGAGGACTACTACTATGCCATCTGCAGCAAAGACGACCCCTCGCTCTGCTGGACACTGGTCAATGCCGCCCCCACCGACGACTACACCTCGCTGGTGGGCACCGGAAAAGCCAACTGGCAGGGAGCCAGCGGCACGGTAACCGGCAACGGCATCGCCCTGGTAGAACTCTACAATTCCTCCTCGGCAGGCACAAAGATGTCGCAGACGGTCAGTTCGCTGCCCAACGGCATCTACCGGGCCGTACTCTACGCCACATCGCATAACGCCCGCGGCGAGGACGGCGCCACCCTCAACGGCACCCGCAACGACGTGGCGTATGTCTTCGCCACAGCATCCGGGCAGACACAGAAGACGTATTTCACCGCCTCAGGAGTCACACCGGGCTTCCTCGCGGGTGAGCCTCACGAATGCGTCGTGAGCAACATCAGAGTGACCAACGGAACACTGACCCTCGGTCTGGGACTCGACAAAGCCAATGTCACGGGATGGCATTGCATCCAAATCAAGTCGCTCACCCGCACGGGCGACATCAGCGGTGTGGAAGCGGGTGAGTCGGCCTTCAAGGCGGTGCATTATGCCACCATGGCCGAACCGGGAACCCAGCCCGGACAGGTGTGGCAGATAGAGCGCAACGCGGAAAGCGAAGGCTATGCGCTGAGAAGTCCCGCCCAGTACGACTTCGTGCTGTGCAGTCCGTCGGGCAGCATCTTCCAGACCGACGGGAAGACGCACCTCGGCACCGCCACCAGCGGTTTCCTGCCCGTATACGATGCCACCAACGACTGCTGGCGGATGCGGAATGTTTACCACAACACCTACTGCGGCGTGGGCGACACACCATCCGAAGACGCCGAAGTGAAAGGAAACATGTCGCAAGCACGCGCCGACCGGCTCGTCATCTACGCCATCAGGAAAACAGATTTCAACCAAGTCTATATCGTGGAGAAGGGCAACCACCAGGCGGACTACACGATAGCCAATCCCGGACTGGGATGGGGCACGACGGCAGGCGCCGTATCTGGAAGCGGAAGGGTGGAGCACCCAGCGTGCTGGACCTTCCAGAAGACCTTCGACGGATGGAACGACGCCTTCACCGGCACGGCCACCCTGAGCGACGGACAGGCAGGCACCTTCTTCAATGCCTGGGCCGGTGTCTTCAACTATGCCGAACTCCTTCAGGAGGTCAACTCGCTGCCCAATGGCGTGTATCGTCTGACCGCCGACTTCGCCACCACGCAGGGCTACGACCGCATCACCACCAGGACAGCCCTCTACGGCAATGCCGGCGAGGGAAATATCTCGCGGTCGTATAATATCACGGGCACTGGCGACAACTCCTTCAACCGCTATGAATGCTATGTCCTGGTGACAGGAAACAAACTGACCATAGGCGCCAGAAGCGACGGCACGTGGTTCAAGGTGGCCGACTTCCACCTCGATTATGTCTGTCAGGAGGCCGAGGCCACAGAGGAAATACGGGGCTATCTGGACAATGGCCGCGCACTGCAATACCAATGCTGGCGGATGGGCGACGGATGGCTCGACCTGTCGGCCTTCCCCGACTGCCGCAACCTGCAAGTGGACCAGGCACCGGCCAATGCCCTGGTGAAAATCGCACCCGAGGCAACGATGGACGCCGCATATCATCCGGCGAACATCGTGAAAGGCGGGAAATGCGCCCACCTCGTCATCACCGACGAGGAACCGCTCGTCGTGGGCGAGGCTTTCGAGGCCGCTCAGGTGACGTACGTCAGGCATGATGCGCCCAACGAATGGCATGAGTTGTTCCTGCCTTTCCAAGTGACGAAATCGGACAATGTAAGAATCGGCGGACTTGACAACAAGGAGGGCAACACGCTCTTCTGCCAGCCCGTCTATGGCAGCAAGGCCAACATTCCCGCACTGGTGAAATTCGCCGATTCCCGTATCACGCTCCAGAACGTGGCCGTTTCGCCCACCGCGGAATACAATGATGAGGAGTGGGGCATCCACGGCACTTACCTCGCTGGTAGCGGCGTGACACCTCTTCGATGGACTGTCGATGACGTGGACAACTGGAACGATATCACGATTATCTTCCCGGGCGATGTCTACAGGGATGGCACCATCAACATCACCGATGTGATGGCATTGGTGAACATCATCATCGGCACAGACATGAATCCGCCCTATATCTACGACCACGATGCCGCCGACATGAACCGCGACGGGGTATTGAACATCACGGACGTGATGCTGCTGGTGAACGTGATTATCAGTGACTAAAGTTCATAAAGAATTGAAGAAGTCTTTTATTTGTCACGAATCAGAGAATTGCAGAAGTCTTTTATTGTCACGAATCAGAGAATTGGAGAAGTCTTTTATTTGTCACGAATCGGAGAATTGGAGAAGTTTTTTTTGTCACGAATCGGAGAATTGCAGAAGTCTTTTATTTGTCACGAATCGGAGAATTGGAGAAGTCTTTTTTGTCAAGAATCAGAGAATTGAAGAAGTCTTTTATTTGTCACGAATCAGAGAATTGCAGAATAATTTCAGGACAAGAATTAAAAAGAATAGGATAAATCTTATATTTGTCACGAATCAGAGAATTGAAGAAGTCTTTTATTTGTCACGAATCGAAGAATTGCAGAATTATTTCAGGACAAGAATTAAAAAGAATAGGATAAATCTTATATTTGTCACGAATCGGAGAATTGCAGAATTATTCCAAGACAAGAATTAGAAGGAATTGGAGAAGAAATGGCAAGCCATTCTGCAAGAACAAGGTGGAATTCCGTCGCTTGCGACGCCATTCTTGAAAATTCTTTTTGTTGGCAAGTAATTCTCAAATTCTCAAATTCGTGACAGAAAAACTTGAAAAAGACACTTTTATTTGTCACGAATCAGAGAATTGAAGAAGTATTTTATTTGTCACGAATCAGAGAATTGAAGAAGTCCTTTTTTGTCACGAATCAGAGAATTGCAGAATAATTTCAGGACAAGAATTAGAAGGAATTGGAGAAGAAATGGCAAGCCATTCCGCAATAGCAAAGTGGAATTCCGTCGCTTGCGACGCCATTCTTGAAAATTCTTTTTGTGGGCATAAAATTCTTAAATTCTAACTATTCGTGACAGAAAAACTTGAAAAAGACATTCCGTCGCTTGCGACACACCATTCTTGAAAATTCTTTTTATGGGCAAGTAATTCTTAAATTCTAAAAATTCGTGACAGAAAAACTTGAAAAAGACATTCCGTCGCTTGCGACACCATTCTTGAAAATTCTTTTTATGGGCAAGTAATTCTTAAATTCTAAAAATTACCTCCCTTCGGTCAGTGGGTCTGCGACAAGTCTCGTGACAGAAAAACTTGAAAAAGACATTCCGTCGCTTGCGACACCATTCTTGAAAATTCTTTTTGTGGGCATAAAATTCTTAAATTCTAAAAATTCGTGACAGAAAAACTTGAGAAAAATGCGGGGATACATCAAGTAAGCTCCTACAGTGATTGATTAGGTCGACTTTTTAAAGAGGGACTCAGTTGGTGATGAAAGGCAGTGAAATAATAAAAAACTATACATCTCACTTGCTTTTTTCAGAAATATTCATTAATTTCGCCCACAAATAGCAAGAACACGCTCACAACAAAAACACCTTGAACCTCAGAGTACGAAACCATCAAAATAACTTTAAAAATCAGGCTATGGATACTACCAACGACATACAAATACTCACACATTGTGAAAATGTGATTTATGCTGAAGAGATACAATCACGCCTCACAGAAATAGGAATTGAGTGCTTCATGCGTGATGAGACACCAACCGAAGTCCTTGGGTCGGCAAGCGGACATCGGGCTACAGTGGCTGTCTATGTACACGCCAAAGACCTACCTGCGGCAAAAAGTGTCATCGAAGCAGCCAAATATGCACGGGAAGAGCAATCGCCCTGGTGTCCGAAATGCGGGAATGAAGATAACGAAAAGACGGTCATACAACATAAACATGGTCCTACGTGGCTTCTTGTTCTGTGTATTGCTATCTTCATTATTGGAAACATCGTTGCATTAATTGACACCTCTTATGCAATCGTGTTTCCAATATTGATTGTATTGATAATCATATGGTGTAAGAGTTACAGGGAGGAGATATATTCCTGTAACAAATGTGGCCACGTATACAGAAAAATCAAATATTAGCCCTTGGCACTGACTGTTTTTTAGAATTAGGAAACTTGACAATCACCATAAATCATTGCCTATGGAAGAGAAAATCATTCGTGACACATACGACAGCCCCTGTGGGCAATTGACATTGTGCTCATATCGCGGCAAACTCTGCCTCTGCGTGTGGACGGCAGGCAAGAATGCCGTCGCCACCCTGCGGCGTGTGGAGCGAGCACTGAAAACAGAGACCGAAGATGGCACTTCCGAGGTAATCAAATTGGCCAAGAAGCAGTTGCGTGAGTATTTCACCCGCCAGCGCCGGTCGTTCAGCGTGCCCTATAAATTGATTGGCACCGAATTTCAGAAAATGGTGTGGAGTTCGCTGGCCAACATCCACTATGGTCGCACCATCTCCTATGGCGAGCAGGCCAGGCGGTTGGGGATGCCCAAGTCTGCCCGCGCTGTGGCCAATGCCAATGGTGCCAACCCGCTGAGCATTTTCCTCCCCTGCCATCGTGTGGTGGGAAGCGACAAAAGTCTGACAGGCTACGGTGGAGGTCTGGAGGCCAAGCAGTACCTCCTCGACCTGGAACAAGGAAGACAAAGACTGAAAAAAGCAGATAAGGAGTTTTCAAGTTAATGACTGAAGTCAGTGTGGAGTTTGGAGTTTGAAGTTTGGAGTCGATGAATCTATAGCAATTTTCGAACGATTCAATCCCGAAGGGGTGATGAGACCACAGGCAGGCGGTGGAGCGAAGCGGAACCCCTGATTTCAATTTGGAGTTTGAAGTTTGGAGTCGATGAATCTATAGCAATTTTCGGACGATTCAACCCCGAAGGGGTGATGAGACCACAGGCAGGCGGTGGAGCGAAGCGGAACCCCTGCTAATGGTTGCCAAACATAATAAACCCCGAAGGGGTGACAGATGTTCGCCAAATATGCTCTGTCACCCTTTCAGGGTTTTTAATTTGTTGCGTCGTTAAAAACAGGGGTTCCGTGCTACGCACTCCACCGCCTGCCTGTGCTCTCGTCAGCCTTTCAGGCTTTAAGTAGGGAATTACCTCGTCTAATTCCGCAACAGAGCAAAATGACCGCGAGTAGAGACGTCTCATCGAGGCGTCTCCCACATTATGAATGCCATGCACCCACCCATGAAATGCCTCGATGAGCGCAGTCCAAACCCCGAAGGGGTGATGAGACCACAGGCAGGCGGTGGAGCAAAGCGGAACCCCTGCTAACGATTGGATATACAAATTAAACCCCGAAGTGGGTGACAGAGCATACAGGTAATTTCTGTCACCCACTTCGGGGTTTTAATTTGTTGCGTCGTTAAAAACAGGGGTTCCGTGCTACGCACTCCACCGCCTGCCTGTGCTCTCGTCAGCCTTTCAGGCTTTAAGTAGGGAATTACTTTGTCTAATTCCGCATAGCAAATGGCCGTGGTAAGTAACTCCCGACTTCAGTTTGAAGTTTGGAGTCGATGAATCATACCTAAAAGAATAACTAGCATAGACCCCGCCCCTAACCCCGCCCCTACGAGGGGCGGGGAATCGTGGGGACAGGCATTTCTCTCACCACTAATATCAACTTCAAACTCCAAACTCCAAACTCCACACTGAATATGCCTCTCACCCCATAACAACTTCAAACTCCAAACTCCACACTGAATATGCCTCTCACCCCATAACAACTCCAAACTCCAAACTCAAATAAATTCCCTCTTTTTTCCTCTTTTTACAAAAAAATGTATAATTTCGCAGCGTGAAAACGTTGAACGAGAGACGCAGATGGCAAGCATGGGCACTCTTGCTGGTGTTCGTGCCAATTTTGATGCTATCGGTGACACACATCCATGAACCCATGGGTGAGGTGGTCGACTGTCAGGATTGCCGCCAACATGTGCACCATAGTCATGTCGCAACGGCACAACTATGCCTGAGTCAATGTGTGCTCTGCCAGATGCACAGTCTTCCGTTTGTGGTGGCGACGGCAATTGCCCTGGCCACACCTGCAATGCGGCACTTGTCACGCCGCGACATCGTCGTTTCACCTTATAAGGTCGCCATTTGCGACCACAGACACTGTCGGGCACCACCGGTTTTTTAGTTTGGAGTTTGGAGTTTGGAGTTTGAAGTTTGGAGTTGCTAATCACGTAAGCGGAACCCCTGGCTCAAGTTTGGAGTTTGGAGTCGCTAAACCCCGAAGGGGTGATGAGACCACAGGCAGGCGGTGGAGCGAAGCGGAACCCCTGCAACAAACAGCACAACCAATAAAAACCCTGAAAGGGTGACAGAACGGTTTGGCAAGTATTTTGTTGGCTGCTCATCGGAAACCAACGGTCGGCTGCCGAAGGGAAAGCCAATTAAAACCCCGAAAAAGCACATTGCAAATGCCTATACTCTATGCAGGTGGATTGCAAATCCACCTGAGCCTGCAATTCTGGATTTTCAATCTTCAACAAAAAGAGCAATGCCTCTTTAACTCCCTTATACTTACTTTTTAACACACCCTTTTTAAAAACGACAGAATGAAAAAAACTATATTCATTCTGCTGCTATGCCATATATGTATGTGCATGGCAGCAGAAAACGTGGCGGCTACGTGCCGCCTCACAGGCCGTGTGACCGACGCCGTGGACGGCGAGCCACTCATTGGCGTGAGCATCAGCATCGTGGAACTGGGCAAAGTGACGGTCACCGACATCAACGGGCATTATGAGTTTGCGCAATTGCCCGAGCGCACGGTCACGATGCAAGTGTCCTACGTAGGACATCAGACCATCATCGAGACAATCCACTTGAGCGGCGCCGTGCAGCGTGACTTCCTGATGCACGAGAGCAATGCCATGCTCAACGAGGTAGTGGTAAACAGTTATGCCGGCAGCGGACTGATGAAAGACGCGCCGACCCCCGTATCGGTGGTGACCTCACGTGAACTGGCCACCGTCTCGTCGACCAATATCATCGACGCTATCGCCCGCAAACCAGGAATGGCCCAGGTGACCACCGGCAGCGGCATCTCCAAACCCGTTATCCGCGGTCTGGGTTACAACCGCATTGTGACCGTCAACGACGGCATACGCCAGGAAGGACAACAGTGGGGCGACGAGCACGGCATCGAAGTAGACGCACAGAGCGTGAGCCGTATCGACATCCTGAAAGGTCCGGCATCGCTCATGTATGGCTCCGACGCCATGGCCGGTGTGGTGGTGTTCCACGGCGACCCCCTGCCCCCATACGGCAAAGTGAATGGTTCGGTGAGCACGGAGTTTCAGTCAAACAACGGACTGATGGGCTACTCGCTCTATATGGCCGGCAATCACCAGGACTTGGTGTGGAGCGCTCGCTATTCGGGCAAGATGGCTCAAGCCTACAAGAACAAATACGACGGCAGGGTGCTTGGCTCACAATACCGCGAGAATGCCGCCCGTGGCATGATTGGTGTCAACCGAATGTGGGGTTTCAGCCACCTTGTGCTGAGTTACTACCACCTTACCCCGGGCATGATTGAGGGTGAGCGGGATGAGGAAACAGGACAATTCCTGCGCCCCATTGCCGTGAACGGTGAAGAAGATGAGCGCATTGCCACCCACCACGACCAACATACTTACGGACATGGTTTCCCCTACCAGCAGATACACCACTACAAGGCAGTGGCCGACAACTCTATCAACATCGGCGAAGGCACGCTGAAAGTGTTGCTGGGCTATCAGCACAACCGCCGACAGGAGTTCGAGGAAGTGCTCACACCATCGGAATGCGGTCTGGACTTCATGCTGCACACCGTGAACTACGACGTGCACTACAACTGGCACAACAGCCGCGGCTGGAAAGGAAACATCGGTATTGGCGGCATGTACCAGCAGTCGCTGAACAAAGGCGAGGAATTTCTGATTCCTGACTACGCGCTGAACGACATCGGCGCTTTCGCCACCACCACCTACGACACTGGCGCATGGAAACTGAGCGGTGGTCTGCGGATGGACAACCGGCACCTGCATGCTTTCGCGCTGGACGACCACTTCAGCCGCATCTCGAGGTCGTTTAATGCCCTGACAGGAAGCGTTGGCGCCGTTCGCGACCTGGGCGAGCATACCACCATCCGCTTCAACCTGGCTCGTGGCTTCCGGGCACCCAATATCAGCGAACTGAGTGCCAATGGCGAGCACGAGGGAACATTCCGCTATGAGCGTGGAAACGCACAGTTAAGTCCGGAATACAGTTGGCAGGCTGATGCGGGATGGGACTACACTTCGGCGGTGGTGTCGGCACAGTTGGCCGTGTTTGGCAATCTGATCGACAACTATATTTTCGCACACCGCCTGGCCGGCGTGGAGACCGAAGGACTGCCCACCTACGAATTTACACAGGGCGACGCCCGCCTCTGGGGGGCGGAGGCTACCGTGGATGTCCATCCGATAGAGCGACTGCACATTGAAAACAGTTTCTCATGGGTGGAGGCCGTGCAACTACATCAGCCCAAAGATGCCAAATACCTGCCTTTCACACCAGCCCCCCGCCTGATTTCGGAAATCAGTTACGACTTGGTGCGCGATGGCAAGCGGCTCAACAACACGTTTGTCAGCCTGGGACTGGAATACTGTCTCAGACAAAATCATTTCCATGCCGACGACGACACCGAGACAGCCACACCAGCCTATGCCCTGCTCAATCTCTCTGCAGGAACCGACATCCGCTCGCATGGGCGCACGGTCTGCACCATCAGCATCAATGCCGACAACCTGACCAACCGCGCCTATCAGAACCATCTGAGCCGCCTGAAATACACCGATATCAACCACAAGACGGGCCGACACGGCATCTACAACATGGGCCGGAACATCGGCATCAAGATAAATGTGCCGTTTTGAATCAGCCAAAATGTAATTCCTTTTCGTTTTGTCTTTTTTCAAGACGATATCGTATGAGACTATAAGTGAGTCACATAGTCTAGCGTCCGCAGGACAATATCCCTTCGGGCATGCTGAAAAACTCTCCACACCCCTGATTTACGGGGTGTGGAGAGTTTAGGCAATAATGGCTCTACCGAAACCGTGGTCATCATTATGGTTGTAATGTGAAGCCAACAACCAGGTAGGCTTTCTGCGAACAGGGATTGGCGACAACCTGACCGAAAACCGGAACGGCAAACTTTTCGGTCACCTGAATGTCCTTCGTTGCTTTTAAGGCAAGGTTGGTGACAGCAAAACCATTCGTGCCATAAAAGTCGGTTGAGAATGGGACGGCACCGGCCGTGGCTGTCCAGTCAACGGCTGCAAGTTTAAATGGGACAGTAAGTTCGACGTAACTGCTGTATGCCCGCTTGCCGTCCTTGTTTGCTCCGTCATTACCTGCGAAATTGGTGAACCACTGCAGGCTGGCAAGTCCGAAATCGTAGCCGATATTTGCCTCAAAGACATGATTCGTCGCATGGGCATCGTACTTGAAATATCGATTCGCCTTATCGAGACCATTATTGAACCAATAGTCGGTAACACCGATGTTAAGACCACCAATGGTGTAACCTAATGTCAAGTCAAATTCTTTTGTGTCGGCAGGGTCGGATAGTCCTACACTTCCCCACGCCGTCAATGAAAGACCTTTGTAGCCTATACCGAGAGTCGGTTGCAGCGACACATTTCCCAAGTCCTGGCCACGCCAGATGTAACTGCTCACGACATCACCACAAATAGTGGTCTCTACTTTCTCCTGTGCAAGGGTGGCCATACTTATGGCCCAACCCATTGCGAATAAAACAATCTTTTTCATACCTTTTCCTTTTTTAGTTATAACAAGCCTCACCATGTTCGTAAATGTCGAGGCCCTCCTCTTCCACGCGGGTCCCTACACGTAGCCCATTTGCTTTCTTGATGCCGAAGAACAACAGGAAACCACATGCTGCGGCCCAGAGGTCGATGACGAGAATGCCAAACAACTCGGCTCCAAAGAATCCCCAGCCGTGACCATAGAAAGCACCATTTGAGGTGGAGAGCAGCCCTGTCATCAGCGTGCCGAGGATACCGCATACACCATGAACAGATGAAGCGCCCACGGGGTCGTCGATGTGCAGACGATGGTCGATGAACTCGATGGCATAGACAAGAACCACGCCACATACCAGACCGATGACAACGGCACCCAAGGGCGACACGAGGTCGCAACCAGCCGTGATGCCTACCAATCCGGCCAAAACGCCGTTGAGCGTCAGCGAGAGCGAGGGCTTGCCATATTTCAACCACGTGATGACCATTGTAGCTGTTCCACCTGCTGCAGCTGCAAGGTTGGTTGTCAGAAACACATGGCTGATGGCGATGCGGTTCACCTCACCAGAAGCAGCCAACTGCGAGCCAGGATTGAAGCCGAACCATCCAAGCCAGAGGATGAACACACCGAGGGCAGCCATCGTCAGGTTGTGTCCGGGAATGGCACGGCTCTTGCCGTCTTTTCCATACTTGCCGATACGTGGGCCAAGCGCCATCGCGCCAATCAGCGCCAATACGCCACCTACACTATGCACAATGGCAGAACCTGCGAAATCGTGGAACACATCGCCGAAGGTCGCCATCATGAAACTGTCGGCCGCATCATTGCAGAGCCATCCGCCTCCCCATGTCCAATGGCCTTCGATGGGATAGATGAACAACGAGATGACGGCACTGTAAATAAGATACATCGAGAACTTCGTCCTTTCTGCCATGGCCCCACTGACTATCGTGGCACTCGTGGCACAGAATACCGTCTCGAAAATCAAGAATCCTTCCACCGGCAGGTCGCCCTTGTAGAAACTCAGGTCGCCCCAGTTGGGCATGCCTATAAAACCTGCTCCCTCGCTGCCGAACATGAAGCCGAAACCGAGGAAAAAGAACAAGAGCGAGCCGAACATGAAGTCAACGAAGTTTTTCATCAAGATGTTCGCCGTGTTCTTGCTACGAGTAAAACCCGCTTCGCACAGCGCAAAACCTGGCTGCATCCAAAATACCAACATGGCCGCCAACAACATCCATACAGTATCGAGTGATAATCCTATTTCGTTCATAATCTTTCTTTTTTTAGTTATCCTACATTTTATTTCTTGTCTCTCAGTACAGTGTCACCATGTTCACCCGTGCGGATGCTCCAGGTGTCAATCATTTCGCTTACGAAGATACGACCGTCGCCAACCTCACCTGTGTGGGCCACATCCAGAATCACCTTCACCGTTGGCTCCACAAACTGGTCACGGCAAACGATGGTCAGTGCCACACGCTCTATCACGTCGGTCGAATACTGCACACCACGGTAGATACGTTCCTCACGACTTTGCCCTATGCCGTGAACATTGTGATACTCAAACCAGTCGATGTCAGACTGGAGCAGTGCTTCCTTGACATCCTCAAACTTCGTCTTACGGATAATCGCTTCAATCCTTTTCATATTGTTCTCCTTTTACCTTTGTTAATACTCTCAATCATATCACCGGGACATATCATGTCAATTGACAGTGCAAAGATACGACAATATGAAACAAAAACAATCAAAATAATGACATTTTGATTTGAAAATAATTACATTACTAACATTTTGTAATTGCATGGCTTTAAAAAGTAACAAAATGACGCAAATAACCACAAAAATCAATCATTTTGCCACATGTTGACGTATTGACCAAACAGAAATTCGTCTTTTTATGCACATCGCTTACACGAAGGACATGCAACCTGGATTCATTCAGTCAATCATCTCCTAAATCACAGAAAATTCCTATCTTTATTCGACGAACATCAATCTGCCGAATCACACGAATCACGAGAACTAAGTTCGCTCAAAAAGCCGCAGCTATAAAAAACGAGGATGTGCCAATTTTGACACATCCTCGTTCTATATTTCATTACTTCTTTTTGGGTCGGCGACGTGCCCAGCCCTCCTCGGAGAAATCAGGCTCCTCGCCACGAAGGATGACATCGTGGCCCTGGAAGAACTGCCGCCAGTCGTCGGGGCGGCCACTCTCCATGCGGGCGGCACCACGACGGCCCTTACGGGAGGTGGAAGCCTCTTTCTCACGCTTTGAGCGCTTGTCGAATATCTCGAAATTGAAACCACGCTGACCTCCTGCCACAGGCTTCTGACTGTCGGCATTGGCGGCCTTGCGACGCTGGGGCTTCTCGGTGGCGGGACCATCCGACTTGCGTGACTCTGCCTTGCGCCCCTCGGAACGAGAACCGCGGTTGGCCTCGCCATGCCCTTTCTCGTCGGCATCGTTGCAGCGCACCTCACGACCCTTGTATGTGGTGCCGTTAAGGGCTTCCATCACCCGCTCGGCATCGCGCTCAGGCACCTCGATATAAGAGAACTTGGAAAGCAGGTCGATGTGCCCCACTTCCTGACGGCCCTCCACATGGCGGTTGATAAACTGCATCACCTCTCCGGGATAGAAGCCATCGGTCTTGCCCAGATTGATGAACAGGCGACGATAGCCGGCCTCGGCCTTGCGGGCACCACGACGGGCACCCGGCTTGGAATCCTTGCTGCTCTTGCGCTCCGACTTGGCAGAGGGTTTCTCTATCACCGGGGCATTGGCATAGTAGGCCAGGAAGCGGCCAAACTGCAACGACACAATCTTCTTGATGATGTCCTCCTTCTCCATATAATCGAAATGGCGGTTGATTTCCGTCATAAAGGGGGCAATTTCCTCCTCGTTGACATCCGTCTTCTCTATCACATCCATCACCTTGTAGAGTTGCTTGGTGCAGATATCCTTGGGCGAAGGCAGGTCGGCCTCGACAAACTCCTTGCCAATCTCCTTCTCGATGGCACGGATTTTGGACTTCTCACGGGTATGCACAATCGAGATAGACGTGCCCTTCTTGCCGGCACGACCGGTGCGCCCACTGCGGTGGGTATAGTTCTCAATGTCCTCGGGCAGTCCGTAGTTGATGACGTGCGTCAGGTCGTCCACATCCAGACCACGGGCAGCCACATCGGTGGCCACAAGCAGTTGGGTGAGGTGCTGGCGGAATTTCTGCATGGTGAGGTCGCGCTGCTGCTGCGACAGGTCGCCGTGCAGCGACTCCGCATTGTAGCCATCGTGAATCAGTTTGTCGGCTATTTCCTGCGTCTCAATCTTGGTGCGGCAGAAGATAATGGCAAAGATGCGTGGATGGTAGTCCACGATACGTTTCAGCGCAAGGTATTTATCCTTGGCATTGACCATATAATAGATATGGTTGACATGCTCGGCACCCTCGTTGCGGCTTCCCACCACGATTTCCTTGTGGTCGTGCAGATAATTGCGGGCGATAGCCTCGATTTCCTTGCTCATGGTGGCCGAGAAAAGCAGCGTGTTGCGGTCGGTGGGCACACCCTTGAGTATCTCGTCGATGCTCTCCGAGAAACCCATGTTGAGCATCTCGTCGGCCTCGTCGAGCACCACATTGACCACCTGGTCAAGTTGAGCCACGCCACGGTTCATCAAGTCGATGAGGCGGCCGGGGGTGGCTACGATAATCTGCACACCCTTTTTCAAGGCATTGATCTGATTGACAATTGACGTGCCGCCATAGACGGCAACCACACGCACACCCTCCATGTATTTGGAGAAATCCTTCAGGTCGTCGGTGATTTGAAGGCACAACTCACGTGTGGGGCAGATAATCACTGCCTGGGTGGCCTTGTTGTCGGTGTCGATTTTCTGTAAAAGGGGTATGCCGTAGGCGGCGGTCTTGCCAGTGCCGGTCTGTGCCAGTGCGATTACATCATTTCCTATACCCAAAAGATATGGGATTACTTCTTCTTGTACCGGCATGGGCTGTTCGAAACCCATCTCGGTGATGGCGCGGCGAATCTCTTCGCTAACGCCCAACTCTTCAAACGTCTTCAAAATTTAATGATTTTTTTGGGGTAATAAAAATCGCATCTTGCACAAACAACTTTCCTAAACGACGGGTCTCATGCCAATGCGTATCGTGTATCCTAAATTGAGGTGCAAAGTTACACTTATTTTGCCGACTAAACAAATAAAATACGTATAAATATCAAAAAATGAGCCTTTTAGAACGATATTCATGGTCGATTGGGCAATTTCGCCGAGCAAAAACGCCAATTCGCTGAATAAAATTGAGGGAACTAAAATATTGGCTTATCTTTGCACTCAGAAAAGTTTCATTTCATAGCTAGTTTGTTATAGTTATTAGGTTTTAGTTTTAGGTTAAAAGATTTTTTCAGGTGACGGTATGCGAATATCGTCACCCTTTTTTGTGGCTTTTCCGGGGAAATGATTAATTTTGCACGATATAGAAGGCCTAGGAAGCCTAGAAGCCTAGAAAGCCTAGGAATACTAGAAACCCTAGTAGCCCTAGGAATACTAGAAACCCTAGAAATACTAGAAACCCTAGAAAAAAAACAAGAAAAAAATGAAGATTTGTGTATTTTGCTCTGCCAATAACCATATTGACGCCGACTATTTTGCGATGACCGAGGAACTGGGTCGATGGATGGGAAACAATGGCCACACCCTGGTATATGGTGGTCACGACGAAGGGCTGATGGAATGCCTGGCCCGCACCACTCACGAGGCCGGAGGCCTGGTGGAAGGGGTAATTCCCCGCTGCCTACTGGAAAGCGGTCATCTCTCACGCTATGTGGATGTGGAAATCGGTTGCCAGACCCTCTCCGACCGCAAGGACATCATGCTGAGCCGCAGCGATGCCGTGATAGCACTCCCCGGGGGCATCGGCACACTCGACGAGGTGTTCACCGTGGCGGCATCGGCCACGCTCTCTTATCACCGGAAACGTGTAATCATCTACAACATGAAAGGATTCTGGTCGCCTCTGGAGCAACTTTTCGACAGTTTGCAGGAAAAGGGCATGATTCGTGGCGACTACCATTCGCAGGTGGTCTTCGCCCGTCAACTCGACGAAGTGGTGGCGGCCCTACCGCCTTCCACCCATTAAAATGTAGGTGATAAACGGCAGCCGCGTACGCATGAGCCAATAGAGCAGCAGTCCGATGAAGGTGGCCAGCAACACGGGCACAATATAGATGACAATGGCCAGATAACCATTGTGTGGTGTCAAAAATCCATTGTGCAACAACATAACGATGGGTCCCAACAACAGCCCGTGATACGCATAGATGAAGAAAGAGGCATTGGGCAGTGTCATGTCCTTGACATACCACGTGCCCGCGCGCACCATGATAGTGGTGAACGACATGCCGAAAATCAGTGCCACCACATTTTCCAGACGGTAAATAAACTCGCAGGGCATGAAATGCTCCACCACAATGAGCAGGACGAGCGTCACCAACATGGGGACGGCATAGGGCAGCATGGCCACGATAAACTCCTTTTTCTTGATACCGAAATAGGCACCAAAGGCAAAGAAGAGCCAACAGTCGGGATTGAAACCGGCAGGCAATTCGGGAATGAATCCCATGCCAAACAGTATCAATAGAAACAGCAGATACCTAACCAAGGGGCGCCGGCCGGAGACGCGGATGAAAAGCGTCACCAACAGATAAATGACGGGCGAGAGAATCATTGTCATCATCAGGTCGCGCACAAACCAGAACTGCACGGCCACGGGTGCCGCCATGCTGGTGGCACCCTGAATGGTGGCCATGTTCCACAGGGATTTCATGGCCACGCCAAACGACATGTCCTCAATCGGTATGCCCAGGATGGGAACCCTGCTGCTGAACAGTCCCACGACGATGGCCAACAGCAGATAGAGGAGATTCCACAAGAGATAGGGAACCAACAGCAGTTGGAATCGCCGGGTGAGTTTTTTCAGATAGATATCGGTGGAGAACATCCCCGTCTTGAAGAACAGAAAACCTGAAATAAAGAAGAAGAAGGAGTTGGCTATGGGTGCGATTCTCGACGAGAACACATCAATAAACCCACTTGCATAAGGCAACGAGGCCCATTCCCCGCCCAGCGTGGTGTAGTTGCAATGAACAAACATCACCAGCACGATGAGCGGGAACCTCAAAAAGGCAATTACCTTGGATTGGAGGTCGGTCGGGCGCATGCTTTCTTTTTATAAGGGAGTTTTCTTTTGTAAGGGAATTATCTTTGACAGGGAGTTAAAGGGAAAAATCTCAACCCATTTTCAGCCTCTCGGCCATGGCGCGACCGAGGGCCTCGCACTGTTCGCGGGTGGTGGGATTGATGGCCTGCTTCATCTCCACAGGCTCACCCACAGCCTCGAAGTGCAGGTGCTCGTCGTTCCACTCCTTGATCTTGGCCACGGCCTTGCTGGCCCAGCCATAACTTCCAAACCATCCGAGAAGGTGGTTTTTCATGTCCTTGTGGGCAATCTCGGAGAGCAGCACATCCATCTGGTGATAGAGACTCGTGTTGTAGGTGGGAGCACCCACGATGAGTCCCTTGTAACGGAAGATGTCGCGGAGGATATAGGAGTGATGGGTCTTCGACACATTGTAGAGGACAATGTTCTTGATGCCGGCCTGACTGGCGGCGCGGGCGATAATCTCGGCCATGCGCTCGGTGTTGCCATACATGGTGCCATAGCAAATCACAAGGCCTTCCTCTGTCTCATAGCGGCTCATTTTGTCGTAGAGGTCGATTACGCGGCTGATATAGTCGTGCCACACCGGACCATGGGTGGCACAAATGTAGTCGAGTTGCACGCCGGATAGTTTCTTGAGCGCATTCTGCACGGGGGTGCCATATTTGCCCACGATGTTGGAATAGTAGCGCACCATCTCGAGCCAGAATGTGTCGCAGTTGATCTCACGGTCGATGATGCCGCCGTTGAGGGCACCAAAACAACCGAAGGCATCGCCAGAGAACAGCACATGGCTGGTGACATCAAGCGTGACCATGGTTTCGGGCCAGTGCACCATCGGAGTGAGCACGAAATTCAGGGTGTGGTGACCCAGTTCGAGGGTGTCGCCGTTTTTCACCTCGAGAGTGTTGTCGGTCACACCATAGAAACCACTCATCATGCCGAAGGTCTTCTTGTTGCCCACCACCTGCACATTGGGATAGTATTTCCTGATAAGGGCTATCGAACCGCTGTGGTCGGGCTCCATGTGGTTGATGACAAGATAGTCGATGGGCCGGTCGCCAATCACCTCGCGGATGTTCTCGATAAACTGTGTGAAGAAATTCACCTCGACAGTGTCGATAAGGCACACTTTGTCGTCATCAATCAGATATGAATTGTATGACACGCCATTGGGCAGTGGCCACAGGCCTTCGAAAAGAGATTTGTTACGGTCGTTGACACCCACATAGTGGATTTTATTGATGATTTCTATCATTTTTGTTTGTTTTTAAGTGTTGACAAGATTGCTATGAATGATTACCACTCCAGATATGTGTCGCGCTCACCCTCAGCGTCACGGGCCATTTCGGCTCCGAATTCCACAGAGACTGAATTGCTGATGCTCTGGCAGCAGTTGGCGGAGTACATCTGAGCCCAATGGATAATCTTGTCCCAGATGCGTGCGGGAATGCCACGGTCGAGGGCCTCGCGGGTGATGCCGTAGCGGAGCAGACCATAGATGAAACCAGCATTGAAATTGTCGCCGGCACCGATAGTGCTCACCACATTGGCCTCGATGATGGGATAACTCTTCCTGATATTGCGTGTGGCACGGAGTTCCACGTTTTTCGTGCCATTGGTGCAAATGAAGTTCTTACAATAGAATGAGACCTCGGCATTGTAAATCTTGTCGGGGTCTTCCTTGCCATAGAGCACCTTGAAATCGTCGACACTGCCACGGACGAAGTCGGCGTACTCAAGATTCTCAAGCAGATTGGGTGTGATTTTCATCACATCGTTCTTGTGCGAGGGACGGAAATTCACATCATAGTAGAGGATGGCGCCACGGCTTCGCGCATGGTCGAGAAATCCCAGTACCTGAGGACGGATGACGGGGTTGACGGCATAATAGGAGCCAAACATGACAATATCGTCGGCATTCACTTCGGGATAGACGAAGTCGAGTTGGTCGCGGCCATGATCTTTATAGAAAAGATACTCGGCATCGTTGTTCTCGTCGAGAAAAGCGAGTGATATGGGCGACTTGCTTTCCGGATAGACATTGATATCCTTGGCATCTACGTTGTTGTCTTTCAGAAACTTGATGATATTATGCCCTACACGGTCGTTACCGGCCTCGCTGATGAAAGAGGCCTTGATGCCCGACCGACCGAGCGATATGATACCATTGAACACTGAACCACCCGGAACAGCACCTATTGGCTGCTCGTTCTTGAAAATAATGTCCAGTACTGTCTCTCCTATTCCAATGACTTTGCGCATAAGATTTCCTTAATGGTTGGTGATTTGAACTGCAAAAATAATAATAAATCGACAAATATCGAATTATTCATGCACTTTTTTCTAAATATGCTGTTTTCTCTCCCCTGCCGTCTCTCCCGCAAATCTCATGCTCGTCGACAATTACATGCTGTAGAAAGCCTGAAAAAACAGGAATACCATCTTGAATAATGGAAGATGCTGTGATAAGTGGTAGATGAAATCCAAAAAAGTTTTGTCATTTCAATAGTTTTCATTATCTTAGCAGCCGAAAAGAAAGAATCAAGACATGGAAAGACGCTATCCCGTAGGCATACAGACATTCTCGCGATTGAGAAAGGAAGGTTATGTCTATATTGACAAGACTGACTTGATGTGGAAGATGACACAGGTCAGTCCCTTTATCTTCCTGAGCCGCCCCCGCCGATTTGGCAAGTCACTGCTGAGCACCACGCTTTGTTCATTCTTCCGTGGTGAGCGCGAACTCTTCGAGGGTCTCAAGGTGATGGAACTGGAAAGGGAATGGCGGTGCCACCCCGTACTGCACATCGACGTGAGCATGGCTAAGGGACAAGAAAGTGTTCCGGAATTGCGCAAGGCACTGCTTAGGCAGATGGAGCCCTACTCAGAATTATATGGCACTAACCCCATCGAGACCACCCCCGGAGCCGTGTTCAGTGGACTTATCCGCCGTGCCTACGAGCAGACTGGCGAACAGGTGGTGGTGGTCATCGACGAGTATGACGCACCGCTGCTGGACGTGCTCCATGAGGAGGAACTGCTGCCCGCGTTCCGACGCGTGATGCAGGAATTCTATCAATGCCTGAAGGCGCATGAGGCAATGATCCGCTTCTGCTTCATCACGGGCATCACCAAATTCTCGCAACTGAGCATCTTCTCCACCCTCAACAATATCACCAACATCTCGCTTCATCCTAATTTTGCTGCCATCTGCGGCATTACGGGCGAGGAAATCGACACACAGATGCAGCCCGACGTGGCACGACTGGCCGAGGAGTACGAGGTGTCGCCACAGGAGATGCGGAAAATGCTACGCGACACATACGACGGATACCGATTCTCTGGGAAATCCCCCGACATCTACAACCCCTTCAGCCTGATGAAGGCGTTCAACATGCTGCAACTGAACAATTACTGGTTTGAGAGTGGCACACCCACCTATCTGCTCCGACAGATGCAGCACTTCCGCACGGACATCACAAAACTGGATGACTTGCATGTGCCGTCATCGGCTTTCGACCAACCTACGGAGAACATGATGGACGCACTGCCGCTGCTCTATCAGAGCGGGTATCTCACCATCAAGGACTACGACCGCCTCGACATGGCTTACACCCTGGGCATACCCAACAAGGAGGTGAGAGTGGGATTCACAGAGGGCCTCCTGCCGACAGTGGCCGGCATCAGGGGCGCCGACGTACAGATGGGATTCGCCGCCCGTTTCTGGCGGGCCCTCCGCAAGGATGACACCGACCTGGCCATGCGCGAACTGCAGGCATACCTCGAGGGACTGCCCTACGTGGAGGGATTCAAGAAGAAACTGGAGGAGGTGACGGTGGCTGAGGGGTTCTACGAGTGGACATTCTACCTGATTTTCTCGATGCTCAACGTCTATGTCCAGACGCAGGTGAAATGCGCCCGCGGGCGCGCCGACATGGTGGTGTTCATGCCCGACGCCATCTATGTGATGGAACTCAAAATCAACGGCACTGCACAGGAGGCCCTCGACCAGATTGACAGTCGTGGCTATGCCCAGCGCTACGCCACCGACGGCCGGCGCATCGTAAAGGTGGGAATGTCGTTCTCCATCGAGAAACGTGCCCTGGAAGAATATATCATCCAAAATTAGGTGTTGAGGGCACTCCGTCATGGTGTGGGGGATGTAGCGATATCCCCAGGAATGACAAGGCGAGCCTGACAGCCGGCAATATGGCCATCGGGGCCTGTTAGGTTCTGGATAGTGCAGATGATTTTCTTTCGGTGACTCTCATTGTACAGAGCCAAGGTGCGACGGATAACACTCAAGCCTGTGCCTGTACCGTCGGCGCTGCTGCGAATGTCAAATCCCGGACCATTGTCCTCTACCTTGATGATGGTCTCGCTGTCGGTGGTGGTGACATCAATCATGAGCCGTTTCTCACCTTCCAACTGGCTCAACGCGTGCTTAATGGCATTCTCTGCCAATATCTGTACGAAGGTGGAGGGCACCAAGCGTGTGTTAAGCGCACTCTCTTCGGGTTTGTTGACTGTGAAAACGAAGTCATTGCCTAAGTTGGCACCCGCCAGTTTCACATAATGCTCGGTGAAGTCCAATTCCTCGCGCAGTTTGACAAACACGCGTTTGGATACGGCAAGTTGCGACCGCATAAGGTCGATAATGCCATTGATGGTGTCGTCGGCATCCTGCCCCTGCTGCAGGGAAGCATGCTTGAGGACGTTGAAGATGAAATGTGGTGCGATGACATTACGGTTGTTGGATATTTTCAGTTTGATGATTTCCAGTTTCTTGTCCGCGTTTCGCTTTCGCAGAAAGAATGTCCATGCCAGCAAGGCCAAGGCTATGAGCAATGCCCCACCAATAATATACGTATAAACCAGACGGTCGTGACTGATTTCAGCATTTTTTTTATCCAGTCTCACCTGGTTATGAAGAGCGAGTGTGTCGAGTGTGAAACGCATCATAATGTCGGAAGCACGCATATACTCGCGACTTTTGTCAATGGAGTCCTTGCGGTGGTTGTAGGTATGCTCCATCTGGATGGCATGGGAGAGGTCGTTGATTTCCACGTAGTAGTCGTGCAGATAGCGCTCCCGGATGTTGACCATGTCTTCGTCGGTGGTCAAGCCCACTGGTTCATTGGCGATAATATGCCTCACGGTGGTCATGTCGTGTTTGCTAAGGGCATTGGCCATGCGTATGGTGTTGGCATAGTAGATAGCGTCGCTCACATTGTTGGCACGGAAGAAACTGTCGGCAGGCTCCAATTGTATCATCGACTCGGTGTTGCGGCCTAAGTTGACCAGCACGTCGGCCATGTTGAGTTGACAAAGATAATCCTCGAAACCTCCCTTCAATCCATATCCGTCGATAAGACTGTCAAGGCTTTGAAAGACATTTAGTGCCTGGGCATATTCTTTCTTGTAGTATTTCAAATTGCCGTAATTGTTGAGGAAATACATCTTCATGTTGGCATGCATCTTGTCATAGCCTACACGGGCCTTTGCATAGTATTCCTCAGAGAGTTTGTAGTCTTTCAAAATGCAATAGATGCGCCCCAGTCCTAAATAGAACGAGTAAGTCTCTTCATCCGGCAATTGAAGTGAGTCGGTGATGAACAAGGCACGACGATACCATGACGCAGCCTCTGGCAGCAGACTTTGCTGCATGTAGACATCACCAATATTGGCGCAAATGCTCGATACGTTATCCTGCATGTCGCTATTCAAGAAGAGTTGGTAGGCTTTCATGTTGTCGTCGAGCGCCTCTTTGTTATTTTGATGATAAAGGTAGTGGTAGTTGGCACGCAAGTGGTATGCCTCGGCTTTCAGGCCATTGACCCGCGGACTGGGTTTCTGGTTATTGGCAAAAGCCATGATTCGTTCTGCGCAGGGCAACACAGAGTCGGGGTGCTGGAGCATATAAAGACGACCCAACTCGATGTAATAATCATAATAAGTAAGACTATCTGCTGAATGTACCAAGGCGGAATCAATCATCGCCTTTGCTCTTGGTGACTGGGCATCCACAGAGTCGCCCACATTTTTCAAGCGTTGACATTCGGCTTCTGTACGCTCGTCCTCCATGGTCTTGCCTTCGTTGCACGACATGATGGCAACACTTGCAAAAAACAATAAAAAGACTAAATAACGTGTTTGTGTCATATTTTGTTGATGGGTTGGTTTCTATGTTGAATAAAAAAGAGGGATAGCGTTTCTACCCCTCCTTTTAATTGTTCCTTTCGATGTTATCACCAGTTCACAGTCTTTCTGCCGTGACACTCTGGACATGTGAGATGGGTGTGTGGGGAGCCGGCCATCATCCATTCTCCACATGTGTCGCATTTCCTCTTACTGGTGTCGATACCAAAGGTACCCACATTGACGGTTTTCTTGTAACTTCCCTCTCCATGGCATCTGGGGCACACACGCTCCTTTTGGGTAGTGGAAGAAGAGCTGGTGGAGGTGGTGGTATAGGTATCGGTTGTAGTATTGGGGGCGTAATAGCCGGTGCCTTCTACCACATTGCCCACTTGGCACTTGTTAATCATAAGGTCGAGAGGTGCGGGCATATTTGCTGCCACTACTTCCTGGGGCTGGGGAGTGGTTACAGTGTACACATCTGTCTGGCCCTGAATCAAGGCACTTGAATAGAGACCAGGCATATCGGCGAGGGTATTACCAAGGGCACCAAGCATCTCCATACAAGAGGTGAGTGAGAATGTTACTGCAATTGCAATGCAAAGATTCGTGATGGTTCTGATAGTTTTCATAATGATGTATTTTAAATTGTTATTAATGTTTCTGTTTACATCTATTTAGACAGGCCTTCCTGCCGATTTCTATCAAGGACCATAGAAAAAAATGCATTTTTTCTTCGATAACTCTCAAATCGTAACGTCTGTATGGTGTATGAGATTATCAAAACAAGAAACCCCTCTTTGCTTTTCTCAAAGCAATCATGAGGGGTTATCTCTACCTATGTTTTTAAATTATGAAGTAGCAGGTCTCAAAATGAATATCTGAATTCCGCACCAACTTTGAAACCAAAGTTATCACCATCGGTATCTATAAATCCGATACCTGCAGCCCCCTGGACGACGACACCTCCATAATATTTAGAGTCATACCAAACGCCAAGGCTAAACTTTCCACCAAATTCATCCTTACGTTCTACGATATCATCCCATTTGGGGTCTTGCTCTTCTTTGTTTTTTGTATAACTCTTGGCACTTACACTACCAAACAAATCATAAGATGCATAGCCTCCGATTCGCAAATCAAGTTCTATTTTATCTGTGATGTATGGTCTCCATCCAAAATTCAACGGAGACACCATGATAGCATGAGACGTGAAATCTATGTCACGACCGATTGACTTGAATTCATGATCTCTGTAGAAATAATTCAACTTGCAACCACGTGAGTTAATACCAGCCTCAACTCCATAGTAAAAACGCGTATTTTTGATGGCGAATTGACGACCAACGGTCAAGGTGTATCCTAATTTTGAACTAAATTTTGAACCACGGTCGTTTTCATCGGATGCCCCCCAAACTCCATCAAAAGTGATACCTGCACCAACGTAATTCAAAGAAGACAGAGGATGTTTGACCTTAGGCTGCTTAATAACGGTCATGCCTTTACCTACTGATTTAATCTTGTTTTGCGCATAGGAGCAATTTGCCAATCCTGCAAAGATTGCGAATAAGATGAGAATTTTTTTCATAATCTTTCCTGTTAATATTATTATTTTACTTTTTTGTTTTTACAATGGACTCATTCATTTCTTTTTGTTGCTGAGTTATATTCTTCTCAGTACTAATCCACTGCATATCTTCAGAAGTGGCCGACTTCCAATTCACGTAATCTGCAGGAAAGCCAACGACTTCCACATGAACCACTCCATTATCCTTAGCAGAATTATAATCGATGTTAAAACTTGGCGCCACAATCACGTCACAATCCATTTTTTGGGATGCCACAAATACGGCATAACTTCTCCAGTTGACAGGATCGTTTCTTAATGCCGCGGCTTTGTCGGCTGGAATATCAACCATGGTCCTCGTTCTGTTACCTTTCACTTTCAATTCCACGGTAAGGGGTTTAACATACGCATTCGACCATACATCCATGGCGCGTGCCTCGGTTTCCTGATACTGATATATTTTCGTGCTTTGAGCAGAAACTGTTGTAACTCCCAAAATGGCGAGCATTATCATTATTATTTTTGTTCTCATTGTCATACGATTTTTAATGTCTATTCTATATTGTTATACCATCCATTTACTATAGGTTAAAAGCCATACCTGAAATTGACTCCAAATTTAATACTTCTATTATCAAAATCCACATCTATATATTTGAAGGCAATGCCTTTGCGATAGAAAAGACCGGCATAATATTTGTTGGCATACCAGACACCAAAAGAAGCCTTTGCTGCAATTTCATGATTGTCGCAGATCATATCTTTCCATTTCAATTCTTCTCCTTTTAACTCTTTATATTGATCTGCCATTTCGCCTTTCAAACTTCCAAAAAGGTCGTAACTCAATAATGCGCCTATGTTAAAATCCAAGTCAACATCTTTAGTGATTCTTGGTCTCCAACCTATATTGATAGGAGCAATCGCAATATTGAAAGAGGATAAATCCATCTCACTACGTGAGAAATGGTGATTATCAACGCTATAACGATCAATATTCAAATTTCGGGAACTCACGCCACCCTCAAAACTATAATAAAATCGACTGTCGCCTATAGGCATTTGATAACCCACATTGACCATGTAGCCAAATGTATTATTACCTCCCATGGTGCCATTTGGGTCTCTACCAGGATTATAATCATCCAAACCCAATCCCACTTCAGCATAAAGCAATTTAGAAAGGGGATGTTTTACCCTTGCTTTCTTTTCCTTCTTTTGCTTGATAACAATTATTTTGTCGCTATTTGATATGACTTTGTTATTCGGTTGATTATTTTGAGCAAAGGAGCAAATTGCAAATCCAACTAAAAAAGCAAATAAGATGAGATATTGTTTCATAATTAATTATATATTATTGATTATTTATATTATTGATTATTTGTTTTTCTTTTCTTTCACTATAGCCTCGTTCATTTCTCTTTGTTGCGTGGTGATGTATTTTTCCGTAGCAATCCACTGCATGTCCTCAGGAGTGGCCGACTTCCAATTCACGTAATCAGCAGGAAAACCAACGACTTCCACATGAACCGTTCCATTATCCAGAGCAGAATTGTAGTCGATGTTAAAACTTGGTGCCACAATCACGTCACAATCCATTTTTTTTGAGGCCACAAAGACGGCATAACTTCTCCAGTTGACTGGATCGTTTCTCAAGGCCGCTACTTTGTCGGCTGGAATATCGACCATGGTTCTCGTTCTTCCACCTTTCACTTTCAGTTCCACGGTAAGTGGTTTAACATACGCATTCGACCATACATCCATGGCGCGTGCCTCTGTTTCCTGATACTGATAAATTTTCGTGCTTTGAGCAGAAACAGACATCGTTCCCAAAATGGCGAGTGTCATAAAGATTAGTTTTATTTTCATTGAACTTGGATTTATAAAATGCTTATAGACTCCCGAATTCAGCGTTCATAATAATTGGTTTTATGGAATAAAAGACATGGGAGTTTTTCTCTCATCCTTACATAATTCTGGTTACACAGATAGTGACGATTTGAAATGTCTTTTTTTACCATCATCTCAAGTTGCTATTGCTCAAAGTGTGGCTTTTCCATAATATTTGTTGATATACTCCTAATAGGCGTTGTTATTAAGTGCAAAAATAGTAAAATATTACATGTGTGACAACTACGATTTTTTTTCAATGTGCTTATTCGTTATATCATGAGATTAAGCAAATGATTTTTGTGATTATTCGAAAATTTTTGTTTTTTAGTTCTGTCGTTTCCTGCCACACTATCCTGATGAAAAGTATGAATACCAACCTGCGGGCGGTGTCTTGCTGCTTACTTTTCCCGAATCTGATTCAGAATGGGAATCTCTCTCGTCTTCATTACTGGTACATGCCACAAAACTTGCAATTGAATATGTGGTCAAAGGTAGCATGCCCCAAATTTGTACTATTTTCAACATGATTCTTATTTTTATTGGTTATTGATTCTTCTATACCTTTGACACTTCATAAAATAAAAATCTATCAACAACCAGAACCACTTTTTTTGCCATCATAGATTAATTCATCTGGCAAATAATTGAAATTCAGAAGATTAGTATTGATATAAATAACGAAAAAAAATGAATAAGGAGCTATGAAATGAGGACACTACTATTCATAACCCCTGGAACAAAAGTAATTTTATGGTGAAAAGTGGATTGACAAAGAGTCAATCCAAAAAATTATTTAGCCGTTTGTGGCGGGCGTGTGCTCTTGTTACCATTCATTCTCATCTTTCATCTTCCTTACAGGCACAGGAAACGCTCCATAAGTTGGCGACGGAAAGAAGAACCCACTTTCACATAATTAATATCATTGTGTGGAGGGTAAAATGAACAGAGATTATCGGTCACTTGAAAAAGATAGTTGATGTTGATGATATATTTCTGATTCACCTGCACAAATTGCTCGTCAAGAGAAACCAGCATTTTGTTGGTGATGTTTCGCTTCAATCGCACTGGCTTTTGGGTGTTGGCAATAATGGCCTCCCATACTCGAATTTCATTGTTGTATTGGAAGAGGACAATGTCGCGGATACGCACTACACGGAAATCCATGCTGTTGATGAACATCAGCAAATTACCATTGGCAAGGTAAATCTTTCCGTCTTTCGACCGTTGGGGTACTTTGGTGGTTTGAAGCCTGCGTATGATACTGTCGAGGTCTTCGGATTTTATGGGCTTGAGCAGGAAATCAAACGCATGGTTGCGGAACGACTCCAACATATAGTCAATGAAGGCGGTATATATCACAAACTGGCAATTGCTCAATGTGTTGGCATCCAGGCTCTCGATAATGTCCAGTCCCTTCATGTCGGGCAATTCTATGTCAAGGAAAACCACATTGGGTTTCAAGGCCTGAATGGCGGAAAGGCCTTCCTTTCCCGTCCTGCAAACTCCCACAATTTCAATATGTTGATATGATGCCAGCGACCTTTTCAGTTCTTCCACGTCGTTGATATTGTCTTCAATAATAAGTACCCTTGTGTGTTTCGTATTTACCATTGCCAGTAGAATTGCTTTTGAAAATAAATGCAAATATACTGTATTTTGGTCGTTTACACAAGTCATCAAACTTGATGTAAGTGCAAATTCAGCGATTTCCAAGGTCTATTTGTATAAACTTTGTGCTCATTTGATAATTTTAGTTATTCTTGTGGTAGGCTATTTCTCTATTTTTGGTTTGCTCAGATACGACAAAGATGGCTGCGGTTGTCGCAGCCATCTTTGTCGTATTTAGGTGGACACTTAGAACACACCTTAAGTATGTTCAGAATAGTTTGGGCCATTCGTCGTCGGTCCATTTGATGGGGCGCTGGATGAGGAGAGCCGCGCCATCATGAGCCACGCTGTATCCATGGCAGATGAAAATGTCCTGGCCATCGATGTGGTAGGCGGCACAATGCCCCGCGGCCTCATACTGCTGTTTGTCACCCTCGAACACCAGCGTGCCACCACCATAGAGCATATCCTTGCCCTCTTGGTCGAGATAGGGTCCGGCCACATTTTTGCTGCGGCCCACAGCCACGCGGTAGTTGCTCTTCTTGCCCTGGCAGCAGTAGTCCCATGAGACGAAGAGATAATAATAGTCGCCATGCTTCAGGATAAACGGTGCCTCTATGGCATTCCTGCCCGCATATTTGGAAGTGGGATTGGGGTCGGCATTCTTGAACGATGGGTCGTGACGGCGGGCGATGGTGCGAGGTTTCTCACCAGCTGCTATGTGCATCGTGGAGTCGAGCCGTGCCATCTGTATGCCGTCCCAGAACGAGCCCCATACGAGCCAGGGATTGTCGTTGCCGTCGATAACGAAATTGGGGTCAATGGCATTCCAGTTGTCCCTGTTCTCACGTGATGTCACAATACATCCCTCGTCGCTCCACATAGGGCGGTTCAGCGAACGAGTGCTAAGCAGGCCGATAGCCGAACCGTTCTTGCCAAAAGTGGAGCAACTGTAAGCCATCCACCAGCGGCCATGCCACTGGATAATGTCGGGAGCCCATACATGATGGCGGAATCCCGGCACCGAGTCGTGTGTCCACTTCGGTATGACACTCATCACTGGCTCTCGGCTCACTGTCCACGTCTTACGGTCTTTGGACGTCATCTGCTGGATGCCGTTTCCGGTGGAAAAGATATAGTAGTTACCATTTTCATACGCCATCACCGGGTCGTGCACCATTGGCTCGTCTGTGGCCATGCCAAACGACGGCCTCATGATTCTGATGATGTTCAGCGAATTGGCCGGTATCTCCACTTCCAGGGAGTTGCCCTCGGGCGAGAGTTCATGGGTGGTGGGATGGATGAGCGTGGGATGCTCCAGGGTGTTCTCATCCATGCCGTCGTTGGCAGAGAGGCGAATCACCTGGGCACTTCTCACGGGGAACTTGCTGACATTCAGGCGGGCAGTTGTCCCTTTGTCCTGCGTGTTCACCACCTTCACGATGAGTTCACCCGCACTGTCGTCGATGGTGGCCGAGGAGAACACTCCTGGTGTCACATCGCCTTTGAGCACGGTGTCGAAGACCAGGTCGTCGTCAAGCCAGCATTTCACGCTGTCGCCGGCCATCTGCAGGGTGATGTCGTACCAACGTCCGGTCTCCACTTTTCCACGCTTGGTGGCAATCTGGCTCTTTCCACCACCGCTGATGCGCTCGATGCCATGCTGGGTATTGCCCCAGCCACCGAGATTCACCCAGCAGTAGTGCTGTGGGTCGGTATAGTTGAAGACCACCATGAAGCCCTCGTTTCCACCATCCTTGCGGGCACGGAATTTCATGGTGTAATGGTCGCCCACAGTGGCGTTGCACATGGCTACGCACTGCTCTTGCATACTGGTCTGACTCACCGTCCCGTCGTCATTCTTCTGCCATTGACCGGTGAGGAACTCCGGCTGCCCTGTCTTGGGAAGCGGGTCGGGATGGGTGAATGACGCCTTTGTGGCCCAGGTTGCAAAACCGATGCGGCTCTCACGGGGTGTGACAGCCGTCCTTGCCTTCACCTGCTGCTCGGAAGGATATTGTTGGTTGACTTTCACCACCTGTGTGCCGAGATATTTGGGCATGAGCATTTGCACGTAGTAGGAAGGTGTTCCCATCACACGGCTGGAATTGAAGCGAATCATGTCGGGACGCCACTTGGCGTCGTTCTCGTTGACAAAGATGGGGGCATAGGAGTTCAGCGGCACCATGTCGCTGTTGTTCTCCATTCCCATCATATAGACAGCCTCGCCCAGGGCGGCATTCATGTTGCCCAGATCGCCGAAACCACTGGTGACGGCATACTCGCCCACGTAGATTTTCGGGCCACGGCGGTCGTAGGTGTCATATTTATGGAATGCATCGGCAAACCATGACGGATTGCGGTAGTAGTGCTCATCGAGCAAGTCAACTGGCAACTGGCTGCCCCATTTGGGATTGTCATCACCCCATGCCACCACATTGCCGATGAGTTGCATGTTGGGGTATTTCTCGAGAATGGCCCGGCGGAACTTGTCGTAACGCTCATAGTAATGGTCGCTTTGACTTCTGGGGTCGGGCTGATTGTTCTCATTGCCAATTTCGAGATACTCAATGTTGAAGGGTGCCGGATGTCCGTTCCGGGCGCGCATGGCACCGTATTTTGTCGTCACATCGCCATTGGCATATTCCAGGGCAGCCAGGCACTCGTCTATCCAGGGCTGGATGGAGTCAACCGGGGTCAGTCCGCCATGCCACAGTCCCACATTCACCACATAAAGCGGTTTGGCTCCCAGGTCTTCTGCCATCTGCAGATATTCGTGGAATCCGATGCCGTCGGTGGTGCGGTAGCCCCAGTTCACGTTCCAGTGTCCTGGCCGTTGCTCAATGGGGCCGATGGTCCGCTCCCAGCGGAAGGCATTGTCGGGCGATATTTGCCCCTCCACAAAGCATCCTCCGGGGAAACGCATGAATTTGGGGTGCATCTCATAAAGCATTTGCGCAAGGTCGGGGCGCAGACCATTCTCACGGTTCTTGAATGTAGGCGGGAAGAGTGATACCACATCGAGGGCTATCGTGCCTTTCCCATCGAAGACAAGCGCGAACTGTGACTTCGGGTCGCTGGCCTGGGATGTGAGCGTGGCGGTGTATTTCGTCCATTGCTTCCCGATGGTGGCCTCGACCGTGGTTTCGGCATATACCGTATTGCCGGAGCAGAGCATGGCCTTGATGCCACCCTTGTAGTTTCCACGGGCGAAGAAACTCAGGCGGTAGGTGCGACCCTGCACGGCATTGATACCCCAGAAACCCTCGTTGACAAGACAGACGGGGGACCCGGGCGACGCGTTCACCTGAAGTTCGAGGGCATTGCCCTGGGCGGCATTCAGCAGTTTCTGCTTCTTGCTGGGCTGTATCAACTGAGCCTTGACGGAGGCTCCCATTGCCGACTCCGTTTTCCATGCCTGCATGGTGGCGGGTTTGCCATAGCCCTCGCCATCCTCAAACGAGCGGTTGCGAATCAGTTCGGCATAAATGCCACCATCGGCGGCGTGGTTGATATCCTCGAAAAAGATACCGTAATGGGTAGGGCTGATTTTCGGGCCACGGTCGCTGGCATCGATGTCAATCGTCACTTGCGCACTGGCAGCCAGGGCCACCAGCATGCAAGTTGTGTATGTCAATAATCTTTTCATTTCAGTAATTGAAAAAAAATTGCCTACGGCGACATGATGTCATCCGTAGGCAACAGGGATAATTTCATCTTACTCAAATACCATGTGACAACCGTCGATGGTGAATGCGAAGTTCAGGTCATCGATATTCACCTGGCTGATTCCGAGGTAATACTGGTAGTAGACCTCACCGTCGGTGCCGTTCATCACGGCCTGAACGTCGGCGGTGCCGTTGTTGCAGTTGGTGATATAGGCGGTCACCTTGGCGCCGTTCATGGCAGCGAGCCATGTGGCCCAGTTGCTCTGTCCACCACTTGTCCTACAGGTGTCGTAGCCGATGCCCCAACCATAGTTGTCGGCACGCACGACGCCATATTCAGTGGCGTTGTCGCTGCTGCGGAGCACAATGACGAAGTTGTTCCAGTTGGCTCCCAGGCTGCTGTAGTTGGTGAATGTCACGGCGTAGGTCTCACCTGCCGGCACCCTGATATTGTCGGTGTGCTCCGACCACCATCCTCCGGTGTTGTCGACTGGTCCCAGGGTGGTGGGAGTAGGAGTGACTTTCGTGCACTTCGACTCGCTGACGGTCACATCCACGGCTGCGGTCATGCCGTTCTCGGTCATGATGACCACGGTGTGGGTGCCCTCCCAGGCGGGAATCTCGGTGAAGGACAGTTTGGCGTTGTTCACCACGTCGGTAGCACCGTTGGCGTAGGTGGCGGTCACTTCCATGCCTGTCGGGTCGAAGGCAATCGTGCGGTCGCCAAACTCAGAGGTGGCTGCCGATGTGTAGAAGTAATAGTGAGTGTGGGCAGGAGCCCTGGTCACCTCGATGGAGACGATGCTGGCCACCACTTTAAACTTGGCTTTGGCCACAATTGGCGTATCGCAGTTCTCACCCTTGAATGTCTTGTTGTAGATGGCAACGAGGGTCTTCTCGCCCAGTTCATCCATGTCGGGGATTGCGGTGAAATAGAGTTCGGAGGCCGGGATGACCTTTGTCACACCTTCCTCGAAGGTCACTATTGCCGAGACATTCGACAAGGCTTCCTCAAGCGGTGTGCCCAATTCTATCTCGTCGGGGACATTCTGCAGTTCCATGGAGATTGGATTCTTGTCCAGTGCGGAGGTCAGGCCGCCGATAGGCTCGATATTGGTCTGCAGGAAGTTGATGTACGACCCTTCGGGCACGATGAAGCAACGGATGTTGGTGTTGGCGGGATCGGCATTGAGATTGGGCAGTTTGTAGGGCTGTGTATAGGTCTTGGTGACAGTCCCGTTGGTCATCTTCACAAAGAATGAGTTGTCGCTTGTGCGGTCGACGGTGAGTGTCAACTTGCCGCCCATTTTCTGCACGTTGGCGTCGGCATTGCTTTCGGGTGAAAGCAGGAGATTGCTGTCGCTGAACTTGAAGAAGAGGTGTGCACCCCACTGTGAGTTGAATGCAATGGTATCATTGGTGGCGTCGAAACGGATGGCACCATACTCCTGGTAATTGGCAGCACCACGGTCCTCGTCGTTGGTGATGATGAGGGCGAAGTTTTTATAATAGGTGTTGTCGGAGGGGTTGATGTTGAGGTTGAAAACGGCATTCCACTTCTGACCGTCGGGGATGACGTAGTATTTCGAGAAACTTGACCACCAGCCCGAGGTATAGTCGGTGGCGCCAATGGTGTAAACGTCTTCCATCATGCCTTCCAGCACTTCCTCCTCGCCAGAGCCTTTAGCATTCTCTATGGAGTCGATTTTCTGGGAAATCCAATCGGGGGAATCCACTTCGTAGAGGTCGCCGCCTTCGCAGCCTGTCATGGTCAACATTCCAAGGGCTGCAAAGCAAAGAGCGGAAGTTAATTTATATAGATGTCTCATAATTCTTTTTCGTTATATGGTTTGATATCATATCGGATTAGAGGTTGACCACGGGATGAACGGTCCAGCCTTTCTCCTGGAAGTAGGCGGAATTGTCCGTACCCTCATTGGCCGAGTTGCCCTTGAGGTTGGGATTGTCGTTGAGCGTACCTTGATAGATGGGCAGGAACTCATGTCCCTTCTCATAGGAGTCGTAGGAACTCTTCAGTTGCTCATCCATGAATGGGTTGGAATAGAAGACAGGTTCTTTGACCAAGGATTTGTCGGTGGTACGGCGGAAAGTGCCGTGCTCCTTCAACTGGGTCAGTCGGTCGTTGTTGTAGAAGAATCCCCAGCGGATGAGGTCGAAGCCACGTCCGTACTCGCAGCCAAACTCCTTTGGACGCTCCACGTTGGCAATCTGCTCGAAGAGTTTGTCCTTGGTTGGGAAATCGGCGAGTTTCAGGTTGGCCAGCCCTGCGCGGTTGCGCACCTGGTTGATCCAGTCGATGGCCTGCTGTGTGGGGCCGTTGATCTCGTTCTCGCACTCAGCGGCACGGAGCAGCACGTCGGAATAGCGCATGATGCGCAGGTTGATACCGTCGTGAAGACCGGTGACCACCTTGTCGTAAAGGCCGGTGCGGAAGTTGGTGAACTTGGCGATAGGCAGACCGCCGAAGTTGTTGTTGGTCACCACATAATCGGTGGCTGTCATTGGCTGGGTGTAGCATACGTTGCCATACTCAAATCCCTCCCAGTCGTCCTCGTAGGTTCCGATGGTCCAATAGAGACGTGGGTCAAGTTTGCCGCTTGTGGTGCGCTCGGCCTTGAAAAGTTGGTAGAGCCAGGGCGAGGCAGAGATGTCGGCCCATCCACCGAAGTCGCCAGGACCGAAGTTGCTCTCGATGGCGGAGCCTTGTGTGGCATTCTTGCTGGTGTTGACGGGTGTCCACTCATCATCGGTTCCCTGTGAGCCATAGTCGAGGAACTGCACCTCGAAGAGGCTCTCGGCGTTGTTCTCAAACTGTGGTCCCTCGCGGAAATTGTCGCCATAGTTGGCCATGAGTTGGTAGGAGCCATATTTCTTGTTGATGATGTCCTTGAGCACGGCGAGGGCCTCGCTGTACTTGTGGCGCATCATCAGCGCACGGGCGTAGAAACCTGCGGCGGCACCACTGGTGGCACGGCCCTTGGCCCACTCGCCGCCAGCATCACGTGAAGGCAGCAGGGTCATGGCCTCGGAGAAGTCTTTCTCCACCTGGTCGAACACTAAGTCATACTGATGCACACCACCTTCAGTCTTGTTGGTGGCATAGAGACCATCAAGTGTGGAGTAACTGTTGTAGTCGGTGATGAGGGCGGGATTCTGATAATAACCTGCGAGATTGTAGTAGGCCAGACCGCGAATGAACAGGGCTTGTCCCTTGATATTTCTCATCTTCTCCGTGAGTTGGCCGTCGTCGTTGCCGCAGCGGGAAAGGATGAAGTTGCAAACATTGATGGTATAGTACCAGTCGCGCCATGACCACTGTCCGATTTCGTCGGTGATAGGCTCGTTCAGGTCGTCGAAGGGCATGTACCACACCTGTGATGAGTTCCATGCCTCGTCGCCGCGGCACACGTCGATGTTGTATCCCACACGGGCGTAAGTTCCCTCCATGCGGATGTGGTTGTAGGCGGCCACCACGCATTCCTCCAGGTCGTCGGCGGTGTATCCGAAGGTACCGGTGGTCTGCTGGTTGGGATTTGTCAGTTCCAACTTGTCATCACAGGATGCAAGTGTGCAGAGACCCAGCAATAGGGCCAGTGAAATCTTATGTAGTTTCATATTTCGTGATTCTTATGATATGATTTTCTGATATCTGTGCATCGGCCATTAGAAGGAGAAGAGGATACCGCACATGAAACTGCGGGCACTGGGGAATGAGCAGAAGTTGTAGCCCGGGGTGAACGTGCCACCTGCATAGTCCACGTTGTAGCCGTGATAGCCTGTGAGTGTGTAAAGGTTTTGTGCCGAGACGTAGGCACGCACATTGCTGACGTATCCGCCAAACCACTTGTCGGGGAAGTTGTATCCCAGTTCCACATTGGCAATCTTCCAATAGGCGGCGTTCTGAATCTTGCGGTCGGAGAAGAGGTCGTTCCATGCCAGTGTGGCATTGTTGGCGGCATAGGTGCGTGGCACATTCGACAGATAGCGCTGTCCGTCGTCCGACCAGCGGTTGGCGTCGAGTATGGCAACGTCTTTGTTCCAGTAGCCATAGCAGGAATTCAGGCTGTTGTAAATGTCGTCGGACACATGGTAGTTGAGTGCGCCGAATGTGGAGATGCTCAGGTCGAAATTCTTGTACTCCAAGTGTGCGCTCAGACCGAAGTTGATCTTGGGCAGGCCACTGCCAAGCACCACCTGGTCGTAGGCATCGATGACTCCGTCGGGATTGCCGTCGGGACCGCTGACATCTTTATATAGGCAGTCGCCCACGTTGGCACCCTGCTGGGTGGCATGGTTGTCGAGGTCGGCCTGTGTGCGGGCGATACCCTCGTATTCCCATCCGTAGAACTGACCCACTTCCTCGCCCACAAAGGTGGCGTAGGCTCCTGTGATGTACGACTCGGTGCCAAAACCAAGCGATGTCACCTTGTTCTTCAGGGTGCTGAGGTTGGCGCTGAGCTCATACTTCAGGGCATGGTCGCGGTTGCGATAGGTGGCTGAGAACTCGAAGCCGCTGTTGTCCATCGAGGCGGCGTTCATCGTTACGCTTGTGTTGGCTACACCTGCGTTGGCGGGAACGGGCACGTTGTAAAGCAGGTCCTCGGAGCGGTTCTTGTACCACTCGGCGGTGAATTCCAAACGGTTGTTGAAGAAGGCAAGGTCGATACCGATGTTGGTGGTCTTCTTTTTCTCCCAGGCAATGTTTTCATTGACGAAAGTGGAGACGGCCGAACCGGTGACAGGCGTGTTGCCGAAACTGTAGGTCATGTTGTTGCGGTCCATCGTGGCCTGATACTGGTACTCGCCGATGTTCTCATTACCGAGCACACCATAACTGGCACGCACCTTAAACATATTGACAATGCTGCGGTCGATGGGGAAGAAACTCTCCTTGTCGAAGCGCCAGCCCACAGACACTGATGGGAAGGTTCCCCAGCGGATGTCTTTCGTCAGACGTGAACTGCCATCACGACGGACGATGGCCGAAACGAGATATTTGCCATCATAGTCGTAAATCAGACGGGCGATGTAGGAGGTAAGGGCATGCTTGTACTCAAATGAGTTGGCGTCACGGGTTGTGGCATTGCCTATCTGCAGGAAATATGGCTCGGGGAAGTTGACACCCCATGCTGTCAGCGTGTGGGTATTTTCCTCCTCATAGGTCTGACCCAACACCAGATTGACATGGTGCAGGCCAATGGTGCCATCGTATGTAAGTGTGTTCTCTACCAGAGCATCAGAATAGGTACGGGTGGCCTCGGTGAGTCGCTCGTTGCTCTTGTCGAGATATACACGGTTGCTCTGAATCCAGGCCGACACCCAGGTCTTGTCCTTGGCGTGGGTCTTGCTGTAGGAGAGGTTGAGTTTGTAGTTCAGGTGATGTTTCTCACTACCCAGGCCAATCATCTTCAGCAGGTCGACATCGGCTGAGCCTGTGCCCACGATGCGGTCGACAATCGTGTTGCGGGTGAGCAGGTTGTTGACAAGCAGAGGGTTGGATGCGGAGATATCACCATGGATGGTGTCGTAATAGACTCCGTAGCCATAGGCATCGTAGCCGAAGCTGCTGGCCGAGCCAACCTTGTCGTCGAGCACCCATGTGCTGTTATCGTAGGCCTTGATGGTGGGCTGCATGAGCAGTGTACCGCGAAGCACATTGGTCACGTCGCCATAGAGTCCCTGCACGTATTCCGAGGCATTCGAGAGACCCATACCGTCCTGGTTGGAGTGTGAATAGACCAGGCTGGTGCGGAATTTCACAAACTTGGTGTCCATCGTGTTGTTGACACGGGCTGTGAAGCGCTCATAGTTGGGACCGGCTCCCTCAAGCGTACCTTTCTGATTGAAGTAGTCGAGACCTACATTATATGTATTGTTGGCACCACCGCCACTCAGGTTCACATTGTGATTCTGGCGGATGCCGGTCTTGAACACCTCGTCAAACCAGTCGGTGTTGGTGTTGTCCTGGAATCTGTAAGTGCCGCCGTTGGGGCTGTAGCCGCCGGGGAGAGGTGTGCCGGAGTTGGCGCAGGCCTGACCCAGATACTGGCTGTATTGGTCGGCATCCATCACATCGTACACGCCCTTTGAAATCTGGTCGACACCGAAATAGCCTTTGTAGTCCACTTTCAGGGGTTGGTCCTTCTGACCGTTTTTGGTGGTGATGATAATCACACCATTGGCGGCACGCGAACCGTAGATGGCACCGGCAGAGGCATCTTTCAGCACCTGGATGGTGGCAATGTCGTTGGGTGAGAAGTCACGGATGGTGGTACCCATGGGCACGCCATCCACCACATAGAGTGGAGCGGTGCTGCCAAACGAACCGATACCGCGGATTCTCACTGTGGGGTCGGCGCCGGGCTGACCGTCACTGGTAATCTGAACACCGGCCACCTTGCCTTCAAGCATCGTGGAGATGTTGGAATTGGAAATCCTTTTCATTTCCTCTGCATTGACAATGGACACAGAACCGGTAAGGTCGGCTTTCTTCTGTGTACCATAACCGACTACCACCACCTGGTCGAAGACGAAGTCGTCGGAGGTGAGTTCAATCTGGCCAAGAACCGAACGCCCGGAAACGGCGACCTCACGATCCTTGAAACCCACATAACTAATAACGAGGGTGGCGTTGGCAGGAACATCCAACTGGAAATTACCGTCCATGTCGGTCACTATTCCACCACTCGAGCCTTTCACCTTGACGGTTGCGCCAATGAGCGGCTCTCCCTCTTGGTCAACAATCTGGCCACTGACCTTGATTGTCTGTTGCAGTGCATCCGTTGTCGTCGTAGGTGCCGCACTGACTGTTGGCCCTACAATGACACTTAAAAACAGCACCACAGAGAATGATACTTGTTTGAGCATGTTACTTGTTAATAATTAGGTTTTACGTAATAGTATCTAAACTGTCGGCAAATATAATTATAAAGAGGTGCTGGACAGGTGGACAAACATGCAAAATAGGTGGATAAAACGCATTTTAGGCCTAATTTATGCCCATTTTATGCGTTTTGTCCACTATTTTCGTCCACCTCTCCCTCTTTTCCGACAAAAGTGCTGGGGCTGCTTCCATAGAGGCGTGTGAAACAGCGCGTAAAGTATTTGGGGTCATTGAATCCCACTTTGTAGGCGATTTCGGTGATGTTTCTGTTAGCATAATTCTCCAACAGTAGTCTCTGTGCCACACTGAGACGGTAGTTGCGGATAAATTGCCCGGTGCTCTGTCCCGTCTCGGCGTTGAGTCTTTTTGATATCAAGCTTCGGCTCATGCCCATCGCCTCAGCGAACTCGTCGATGCCGAAGTCGCTGTTCATGTAGTTTTGCTCCATGACCTGGGTGGCGCGTTCCATGAAAGTCATGCTGTTGCGGGTGGATTCCTGCTTGTCGGCTTCCACGCTCCGGTGATAACTCTTCTGCAGTTGCTCGTGGGTGTCGAGGATGTTTTCTATGCGTTTCTGCAACTGCTCGGGGGCATCGGTCTCATAGAGAGCCTTGCGGATGGGCATGAACAGGCGCTCGGCCTCTCTCCGCCTCAATGCCTCGACACGGCGCTTGTAAAGCCATACGGCCAGTCCCAACAGCGCCAGGAACATCAGGAGTATAAACCACCAACTTTTCCAGAAATAAGGCGTCACCACGACGCGGATGCTGATGGTATGCTCCTCTGCCTCGCCGCTGCAGGTGTATTTCACCTCAAAAGTGTATGTGCCGGGTTTCAGGCTGGTGTAGCGCACGGAGTGCTCGCCTGGATTGAGGGGGGTCCATTCATCCTCAAAGCCTTTCAGCCTGTAACTGTAGTGGCCCTGGGTCTCTCCGGCGTAAGTGAGCGCGGAGAAATCGATGGACATCGACTTGTTCGACTCGTGCAGCCTGATGCAAGTCGCCTCGGAGATGTCGGCGTCGATGATGTTGCTGTCATCTACTGTGATGACCTGGTTGTCGACCTGCAGCCGCGTGAAACTGAGGTGGATGGGATAACGGGCATCGGCATTCTCGCCCCGGATTTCGGTCAGACCGTCTACACTGCCCAGATAGATGGCGCCATCAGGGCCTTTCACCGCCGAGTTCCAGTAAAAACATTGACTGAGCAGTCCGTCGTGCTCGCCATAGTTGTAGAAAGTGTTCGTGTTTGTGTCGTAAATCGAGAGACCGTTGCCGGTGGTAATCCAGAGACGCCCCTGCTCATCTTCCACGATGCCCTTCACGGAGTTGTTGGCCAGTCCGTTGTCGGTGGTCAGCACCTCAAAGGTCTCTTTGCCGCTTTTGGGGTGGATGATGCGGCGGTAGAGGCCGTAGCCGTTGGAACCCAGCCACAATGTGCCGTCCTTGGTCTCGCAGAAACAACTGATTTTGTCGATAATGGGTGAGTCGGGCTGGTCGAGCTTGTTGCGGAGCCTCCGGTACTGGAATTGCCCCCCTTCTGTTTTTCGTGAGCGCAAGTCGATGATACAGACACCTGTCAGACAGCCCATCCACAGATGTCCTTTCTTGTCGAGATGGGTGCCTATGCAGCCGCGGATGTCACGGCTTTCGGGGAAGGGGTCTTCCAGCTTTCCCTTCTGTAGGTCGTAGTAGAAGACACCGTCGTTGGAGCCTATCCAGAGGGCATCGTTGTAGGGGTCGTATGCCAGCGCACCGATATAGTCGGTCAGGGCTGTCAGGCCGGGCGGCATCTCGATGTGCTGCACCTGGTCGTGAGTGGCCATCGGGATATAGTTCAGTCCTCCGCCCCAGGTGGCTATCCACAACCGCCCATGGGTGTCGGGGGTCAGCATCGACACTGAATTGTGCGAGAGGCGGGAATTGGATGTGGTCCAGTGAATGAATGTGCCATCGGCCGTCCTGCGGTTCAAGCCTCCTTCCACGGTTCCTGCCCATAGCGTGCCGTCGGGCTCCACATACATGGCATTGACGGGATTGGGCGACAATGCCCCAAGTGTAGTGCTTTCGTGGGTGAAATTGCGAATCAAAAAGGGCTTGGGCGACAACTTGACAATACCCGCCGACTCGGTGCCTATCCAGATTTGGCCATCGCGCACCAGCAGACAATGCACGAAATCGCTGGGCAGGGGTCTCTTCGAGGTGGTGCTCCAGTGCTCAAACGTCCCGCTTTTCTCGTTCAGGATATTGACGCCTCTGAGTGTACCCACGAGCAACTTGCCCTCTGGTGTGATGGCCAGCGATGTGGAGTGGTCATGCGACAGTGAATGGGGGTCGGAGGTGTGGCGGAAAACTGCAAGCGAACTGTCGTATTGATTATATGCATAAAGCCCCAGGTTGGTGGAAATCCAAATGGTGTTCCCCTGTTTCAGCAAGTCGGTGACATAGAGTCCTTTCAACTGACTCATCGCCGGCGCAATTTCCCTGCGCACAAGTTTCCCGCCTGTTTCGCTGACCCGGAAAAGGCCGTTCTCGATGTTGATCCATACCGACCCGTTGCTCTCGATGTCGCAGACTGTGATGTCGGGGGTGTTGCCATAATAGGGACAACTGCTGATATGGTCCACGCTGCCATTCTTGGTGAAGGTGTAGCGGTAGATGCTGTCGCGGGTGATTTGCCAGAGGCATCCCTTGGTGTCACAATAGACTTTCACCGATGCCTGGAGCAGTTGGCGGCTGATGTCGCCTTTGCCAAACGTGGGGGTCGTGCCGCTCATTTTACGCAGGTCTATTACCACCGTCGCCTCGTCGTAGGCTACCCAGAGCCGCCGGTAGCCATCCTCGGCGAATGCCTTGCACGAATTGCTCGACAAACCGCTGTGGCTGAAGATGGGTTTCATAAACGAATAGCCGTCGTAGCGGACTGCCCCGCCACCATAGGTGGAAATCCACAGGAATCCCTTGCTGTCGGGGAAAATCTGATTGACATTGTTGTGGGGAAGTCCTGAGGCCAGGTCGAGGGTAATCATGTTATAGTGGTCGGTCAGCGCGTCTTGTGCCGACAATCTGCCCATCAACAACAGAAGCAGACATATAATCACTGGAACATGATACCTCTTCATGGTAAATCTGGGAAATATGAGAAAGTTCAATTTCTCAAGTAGGTGAAACTTCGGCCACTTAATGAGATGCTACCACATACAAAATGTCGTTCATCACGATTTCTTTGTCGGAAATCCAACCGAAATAGTCTATTTCAGGATAAGCACCGAAGACATACGACAATTTGGTGTCTCTTTTGCGAGCACCTTCTTCATTCTTCGCATAGGTGACTCCCTTGTCGTCAACTTGAAGGATATAAAAATCATCCTCACCCGTGGTGCTACTTTCAAGCACTATCTGTTGCCCATTATAAAAATAGGTTGTGCCGAATTCATGCACTATCTCAATAATCGTTTCCCCGGATATGTTGATGGAGGATGTCGTCTTGAAATTTTCATCAACCGCAGTAGCCAGAGTGATATTATCGTTTGACAGACGCAGTGCTTTCACTGTTACTGGTTTTATATCTTTATCGGGATAAGCAGGCTTAAGGGTGTACACCTTGTCCAAATCCCAACTTGTTGGAACCTGCTTGTTGATGCTCACCTTGCGCACGGCCTTCTTAAAACCGGCACTTGAGATGTATTCTGCTGGGATTAAATCCTGTGCGGGAGGGAAATATTGATGAAAAGACCCGCTCCCTAATACAATGTATTCAGCCACATCAATACTGGGGAATCTTAATTCGTTGTTATCATTTTTTATAGCCACTTTCCCGGCAGAGATGGTGGACTTCACCCTGGATTTGAGCGATTTTTGGCTATAGGATTTCAGATTAGTGACAAAAACGTACCCCTCATCTGTCGATTGATGCGCTTGTGCAGAAAGCATGGTACATTTTATCATGGCGGCTGCAAGAAATAGAAGTGCTTTTTTCATTGTCATTTTTTATCGGTTAAAAGTGTGATGGAAATATATCAGACATGTGGACTTGCCTGAGCATGCCCTTGTCTCGATGCAAAAATAAATAAATAATCTTGCAAACGCAAGTCTTTATCCATTTTATTGATGCCCTTTTTCCCATATTTACTTAAAAAAATGCTCATAAGTCATCTTTCTGCCATCGACAGGGGTGGCAAAATACTGGAGTAGTTCTCACCCCTAACCTCTCACTACTGAAAACATCTAAAGACTAAATCCCCCTCTCAGCCCAGTCGCCTCGGTCGAGGTTGCGGTAACCGATGGCCTCGGCGATGTGGCGGCTCTCCACTCGCTCCGAGGCATCAAGGTCGGCGATGGTTCGGGCAACCTTGAGGATGCGGTTGTAGGCACGGGCGGAGAGTTTCAGACGCTCCATGCCCTTGCGGAGAAGTTTCAGCGACTGCTCATCAGGTTCGGCATACTGATGAATCATGCGCTCCGTCATCTGGGCATTGCAATAGACGCCACGAAGTCCCTTGAATCTTTCTTCCTGAATGGAACGGGCCTTGATAACCCGCTCGCGGATGGCGGCGGAAGGCTCACCGGGCGACGCCTTGGAAATATCCTCAAAACTCAGCGCGGAGATTTCACATTGTATGTCGATGCGGTCGAGCAGCGGACCTGAAATCTTGCTCATATATCGCTGGATTTGCCCGGGAGTGCAGACACAATGATGGGTGGGGTCGCCATAATAACCACAGGGACAAGGGTTCATCGAGGCGACAAACATAAACGAGCTGGGATATTCCACCGTGTATTTCGCCCTTGCGATGGTGATTTTGCGGTCCTCGAGTGGCTGGCGCAGCACTTCGAGTGTCTGCTTGGAGAATTCCGTCAACTCATCCAGAAAGAGCACGCCATTGTGGGCCAAGGAAACCTCGCCTGGCTGTGCAGTGGCCGAACCGCCGCAAAGACCCACTTGCGAGATGGTGTGATGGGGACTGCGGAAAGGCCGTTGGGAAATCAGAGAGGTGCCACTGCTCAACTTGCCTGCCACGGAGTGTACTTGGGTCGTTTCCAGGCTTTCTGCCAGCGACAGGGGCGGCAGAATACTTGGCAAACGCTTGGCCATCATTGACTTACCGCTTCCCGGCGGACCTATCATAATCAGATTATGACCTCCCGCGGCTGCCACCTCCAGCGCGCGCTTCACATTCTCCTGTCCCCGCACGTCGGAATAGTCCAGGTCGAAACTGTATTGCTGCTCATAGAACTCCTTGCGGGTGTTGACGATTGTCGGCTCGTAGGTGCCCTGACCACTGAGGAGATTCACCACGTCGCTGACGGTTTCCAGACCATAGACCTCAAGGTCGTTGACGACAGCGGCCTCACGGGCATTCTCCTTGGGCACCACCAGCGCCTTGAATTTCTCCTTACGTGCCCGAATGGCTATGGGCAGGGCGGCACGGATGGGTTTCAGTCGGCCATCGAGTCCCAATTCCCCTACCAGCATGAAATGCTCCAACGCTGTCATAGGCATATTCCCGTTGGCCGCCAAAATGCCGATGGCTATGGGAAGGTCATAACAACTTCCCTCTTTGCGGATGTCGGCTGGTGAAAGATTGATAGTCAGATTTGATACAGGCACCTTGTACCCTACGTTGGGCAGGGCGGCACAAATGCGGTCATAACTCTCACGCACGGCCGTATCAGCAAGCCCCGACATGTGGAACATCACACCACGGGTCATGTTCACCTCCACGGTTATTGTGGTGGCCTCCAAACCAACGACAGCGGCACAATAGGTTTTTGCGAGCATGGCTTTTTTATTGGGAGTTTTTATAGTTTCTATGTAGATTTTCCGGATTCTCCGGGATTTCCGGATTTTCCGGATTCTCCGGGGTTTCCGGAGTTTCCGGGATTATCCTCTATTTTCCGGTCAACTGGTTGAGTTTTTCAGTGAGTTTCGGGACATTGAGGCTGCGGCCGACGATGCGGTGCCGGTCGATGACGATGTTATCGGGGACATTGGAGAGACCCAGTTTGTTGAACGTGGGACTGTCGAAGAGTTTACCATCGAAAACCACGGGCCAGGTGATGCTGTCACGCTTCAGGATGTCGCTGCACGACTTCTTGTCGGCATCCAGGCAAATACCCACTACTTTGATTCTGCCCTCAGCACGCTGTTTCTGACGTTTCACCTGGCGTTGCAATTCCTGACTTTCAAAATTCCAACTACTCCAGACATAAACTATGCCTATATCATCGCCTAAATCCTTGTCGCTCACTGCATTGCCATCAATGTCGACAGCAGAGAACGCAGGCAATGACGCACCCTCCACACCATTCTTCAACTGGCTGAGTTGCTTGCGAAGCAGGATGAGCGAACCGTTTTTGGGCTGGCTTTCCAGCATCTTGGCCACCAGTTTTTCGGCCTTGGTGTAGTCGGGAGTTGGTGTCTGAAGATAGTATTTGCGTACCAGATAACCGCCAATAGGCGACGATGGGTTGTCGTTGATCAACTCCTCAGCCTTCTTGAGGACATCAGGAGGCGAACTATTGGCTGTCTGCTTGCGAAATTTAGTCATCAACTCATTGTCCTTGGTTCCCGTCACCTCCATCTCCTTGATATGAGAGGCGTCGGCCTTGATTTCCACGCTCTTGCCCGACTGCGCAAAAATGGGCTGCTCAGAGAAGTTGGGAAACACCAGCATGAGCGTGGCCTCCCGCTCTATCGCCCGTTCGTAGGTGAAATGGCCTCCCACCACGTGGATGGTGTCGATGCCTTCTATCGCGCCATCTGGGCTATATACATAAAACTCGCCCTGGTCCATGTTGAGGAAACGGCCGGAAATCTTGAATCTGCCGCTTTCCACGCCACACGAAAGCAAAGTGAAAAGTGGGATGAGGAAAAACAAAATCGTAGGAAACTCCTTGCTCAGTCCTGAAAAAAAGCGGATATTTTTGTTCATAGCAAGAGGATTTGTCTGCAAAAGTGCCGCAAGCGGGACTCGAACCCGCACAGCCATTCCTGGCCAAGGGATTTTAAGTCCCTCGTGTCTACCAATTCCACCATTGCGGCATCACCAAGGAGCGGCAAACGAGGCTCGAACTCGCGACCCCCAGCTTGGAAGGCTAGTGCTCTACCAACTGAGCTATTGCCGCATGACTCCTTAGGTTCTTGCAAAGGTACGGCTAATCTTACAAAAGCACAACAATTTTACAGTTTTTAACTTTTTGGGGAATGATTGGACAACTCTGTCATACCTTTCTATTTTCAACCAAAAAGCCATTTCTCTACTCATCACTGAGTATCGAAATGGCTTTTTATTAGATGTTGTGAGAGAGGCGAATGCTAATTCAATCGGAAAGCAATAGGAAGGCTGAAATGGCAGTTGACGGGTTTTCCCTTGTCCTTTCCCGGAGTCCAGTCGGGCATCGCTTTCACCACACGGAGAGCCTCTTCCTCCATAGCCTGAAGACTTTTCTCCTGATTGACGCGCTTGGCTTCTTCTTCCGGGCTGTCGGCAGGTGTTTTCGCCTCAGGATACTTGGGACGGGAAGCAATCTCCACATCGGTGACCTTTCCCTCGTCGGTGACGATAAAACTTACGACATATCGGCCTTGCACCTTGCTCTGCTGGGCGATTTCCGGATAGTGGATATTGGTCGACAGATAATTCAGCAACTCGTTCATACCACCTGGATATTCTGGCATCACCTCTGCCACCTCGTATACGGGTTCCTCTTTCTTCGTTCCGGGTTTCACGGTATCTGTCACCTCCACTGGAGCAATTACTTCCTCAATAGCGGGAACTGAGGTCTCCTGTTGCACCTCATCCGGCACATCTTTTTCCTGATGGGAAACAGGCGATGTTGGCATCGGGTCGGACTGATGGTCGTTGAACGGCGTGGTCTGGGCAACAAACTGCTTGCTGGCAAAGGCACTGAGAACTATCAGGGTGACTGGCACGACATAGAGCAGTCTCATGCGTGCCCAACGATTGGATTTCTTTTTCATCATCATAGTAATTCGTTTTTTGAGAAGACTGTGGTTGAAGGCGTTGGCAAAGGCGTAGCGGCTTCCACGCACAGCATTCTTGATTAATAATAATTGATAGTTGCGGGCTGTGATACCTCTGCGCAGTACGGCATCGTCGGCCTCATATTCATGAATCTCCCGCAGGGAGATGTCAAGCATCCAGATACAGGGATTGAACCACTGCACGACTTCCATGGCAGCCACCAACAGCGCATCCCAGGAATGGTGCCGCCGCACGTGGGCCATCTCGTGAAGCATGACCGGAGAGTTGGGGTCGCTGTCGGCCTCTCCCACGACGATGCTCCGCATCCAACTAAACGCGCCAGTCTCTCCGGCATGGCAATAGATATGCACACCATCATGCACATCGGTCCAAAGGCAACCTGCCTTGATAAACCGGCGCAACCGGTAGAGTTGCCATCCCTTGCTGACCAGACTGACCAGCAGACCTAAAAAATAGGTGTAAACGAGTATGGCCGCCCATCCAAAACTGCTGCCAGATACCGCCTGACTGGCTGGGTCGGTGCTTCCGCCCATGATGGCCACGGGCATTCCCACCTCAATCACTGCCTGGCGCTGTTCGGCTAACAAACTATCCAGTGAGTCATTCCACAATGGAACATCCAGACAGGGCACCAGCAGCGACAAAACGATGATAAGCAGCAACCCGAAACGGTTGAAACTGAAAAATGTCTGACGCCTGAGCAACAGGCTGAAAGGAAAAAAAAGCAGTGTCAGACAGATGGCCGATTTGATGGCGTATATTGTGATTGTACCCATTTTGAGAAGAGTTTTGATGAAGGAGGGAAGATGAGGGAATTGGGGAAGTTGAGGGAGTTAAGGAAGTTAAAGAAGTTGGAGAAGTTAAAGGACAATACCTTTATATGTTTGGGAGGGATGAGGGGGATATTATTTCGAGGGAGTAATGAGGTCAAGGAGTTCACGGATTTCCTTTTCGCCGAGTTGTTCCTCCTCGACAAAGAAGCGAAGCAGCGAGGAGGCACTGCCGCCAAAGAAATTGTTTTTCACATCACGCATGACCCGGCTGGTGTATTCTGCACGTGAGATCACTGGAAAATACAGATATTGTTTGCCTGTACCTTTTTTGAAATCTACGAAACCTTTAGTTGTCAATATCTTCATATAGGTCGACACGGTGGTATAGGCTGGCTGAGGCTCATCATAGCGTTTCACCACCTCATGAACATCGGCTGCCTTTCCCATGCTCCATAGGATATTCATCACCTGCATCTCGGCTTTGGTAAGGGTCTTGTTATTGTCTTTTTTCATTGTCTTCTTCTTGTTTGGATGATGCAAATATAAAACTAATCTTTTAGTTATCTAAAATTTTAGTTGATGATTTTTCGCAAAAACACGGCTTTTTAACATTTATTATTAGTTATTCTACTCACCACTCACTTCTCACCTCTCACCACTCACTTCTCACCACTCACCTCTCACCTACCCACACCTCAGTTGAATCACGGTGATTTCCGGCCAGGCAAACAAGCGGAAAGGCACGGTTCCCCCAAGGCCCGCCGACACATACAGCCGCCGGTCGCCCTCGGCATACCATCCGCCCCATTCCCTATACATAAGACGGGCGGGCGACAACCGCCCCAGCCTCATCTGTGCCGCATGCGTATGGCCCGACAATGTGAGTTGCACATCTGTCTCTCCCAGCACTTCCATTCGCCAGTGCGCAGGATTGTGAGAAAGCAATATCTTGAACATACCGTCGGGCAGACCTTCCATGGCCGCCGCCAGACAGCCATAGGTGTAGAAAGGCGGGAGGCCAATATGTTCCACACCCACGATGGCGATGCTGTCGTCACCCCGGGTTATAATCTGGTTCTCGTCGTTGAGCACTTCCCATCCCATTTCGGTCTCCAGACGGACAAGTTTCTCCTTTTTGTCGTAGTAGTCGTGGTTGCCCAAAACGGCAAATACCCCATCGGGAGCCTTGGCACGCGACAACACAGGCATAAACCGCAAAATCTCAACGGCATTGAGATTCACCAAATCGCCCGTGAACACCATCAAATCAGCCTTCTGGGCACACATTTCACTCACCAGCAAATCCACAAACCACGGCTGGCATTGAAAAATGCCGGCATGAAGGTCGGAGAAATGCAACACCCGGTATCCGTCGAAAGCCTTGGGCAAGTCCTTCGAATACATCACCTCTTGGTGAACTTTCAATTTGAGCCAGCCCGCGATAAAACCGTATGCAAACACCGTCATCGCCAGCAACGCCACGACGATGCCCGCACCAAACCCAAATGGCCAGCCCACCAGGGCAAAGAGCGTCTTGGGCATGGCCAACATGATGAAACACAAGAAAAACAGCCTCATTCGCCGCAGGCGCCCAAACCATCTTGCATACAATGCCGCCATCATCAGCAACATGAGCACGGAAATGGCGCTGCAGGCCACCTTGCTTCCCAAGTCTGCGCCATCCACCAGCCCCAGCCACACCAAGAGGTCGGGCAAAAACAAAATGAGCAGGAAAAACAACATATTGGGGATCATAGTCAAACTGTTTTGAGGGTTGAGACTTGATAAGACGACAAAAAAGTAGTGCAAATTTACTGTTTTTTTTCATTTTCCGCCAGTTCGTGACAAGAAATATCATGGAAAATCCGTAAATTTGCCCAACCTAATCACTAAAACGATATACACCTATGCGAAAATGCGTTCTCACATTTTTGACCATCCTCGTCTCTCTGGCCACCTACTCACAGAGCGAGACCGACTTCCGACATCCCCCCACTGAGATGTGCAGCCACGTAATACTGGGCTGGGACGGACAGATTGACAGCACCGTGATTGAACACGACCTGGATGCCATTCAAGCCTGCGGCTTCCGCAATGTCATCATCGAGCCTGGATATCACATGGGCAACCCCTATCTCAGCGAACAGTGGTTTGCCAACGTGAGGCTGATGGCCGATGCCGTGGCGCGACGGGGCATGAAGATGTGGATTATCGACGAAGGCAAATACCCCAGCGGCATGGCGGGAGGCAAATTCACGGCCGAGCGCCCCGACTTATGCATGCAGGCCCTGGTGACACAGGGCGATAGCGTAGTGCCCATGCGACGGTCGTCGAACACCCGCTGTGTGAACAACCCCACTGGCGGCAAAGACGAGAGCAACTCCCTATGCGACTACCTCGACACCGAGGCCGTCAATCAATTCATCGACTGGACCCACCAACAATACAAGCGCACGCTCGGGCATCACCTGGGCACTACTGTGCTGGGATTCCGGGGCGACGAGCCAGCCTACCAACGCGTGCCCTGGACCGGCCACATCGACAGCATTTTCGAGGCACAGAAGGGCTATTCCATCCAGCCTTACCTCAAGGCGCTCACCATAAGCGAGCGGTCGTCGCTCCACCATTCCTCGCTCACCGAGGAGCAACGGTGTGCCAAGGCTGACTACTGGGACGTGTGGAGCCACCTCTTCGCCGAACGGTTCTTCAAGACGCAGGCCGACTGGTGCGCCGCCAACGGCGTGAGCCACATCACCCACATGGACAAGGACGACATGCTGGCATGGTGTGTGAAGATGGAGGGCGACCCCTTCCTCAACCTGAGCCGGGTGCAGATACCGGGTGTCGATGTCATCTGGTCGCAGGTGTGGTATGGCAGCAACACCGAGTTTCCACGCCTGGCCTCATCGGTCGCCCATGTCTATGGCAAGCAAAGGGCGTTCAGTGAGAGTTTTGCCGCCTACTACCGGAAACTCGACATTCCCGCCGTGAAATACGTGGTCGATTATCAGATGGCCCGTGGCATCAACTTCTTCGAGTTCATGTTCATGATGAGCAAGCAGGGACCACGTGGATACATGGCCGACCCTGGGATGCGAGAACTCAACGACTATGTGAACCGCGCCACCTACCTCATGGCTCAGGGAAAGCCTTCGGCAAGGGTGGCCGTTTATGCACCCATCCCCTCGCTGTGGCTGGGCAACAACCGCGCTGACCATTTCACCCGCGCCGCCGGCCACCTGCTCACCAGCCACCAATACGACTTCGACTTCATCACCGACGACGGTTTGCTCGAATCTGTCAGCGTGAGCAACGGAAGGCTGGTCAACCTGAGTGGACAAGCATACGAGACACTGGTCATACCCAGCGCCGAAGCCATCCGCCGGGCATCATGGCAGCGCATCGAGGAATTTGCAAACCGTGGGGGAAAGGTGATCTTTCTGGGCGACCTGCCCAAAGGCACATTCGACAAATCGGTGAGAAACCTGCAACCCGTCACTCTGCCCAAAGGAGCGCTCCATGTGACCGACAGTCTCTGGACCGACGAATGGACACCCATGCTTCCCACACACGAACTGCAGGTGGTGGAGGGACGGGCCGACAGCATCGCATACCATGCACGGAAGACGGCCGACAGCCGCATCTTCTTCATCCCGAACCAGCGGTCGGAAGCCGAGTCGCTGACCATCGACCTCGATTGCGTGGGCGAAGTGCAGCAGTGGGACGCACTGACCGGCGACATCACCACCCTACCCTACTCTGTCGTCGACGACAAGACTCGCGTCAGCCTCAACCTGCCGGCATGGCAATCCTGCATCCTCGTGGTGAGGAAACGCACAAAGGACTACAACATACGCAACTATAAAACCATTCAGAATGCCATCGACCAGGCCCATGCCGACGGCGGCGGCACAGTGGTCATCCCGCCTGGCAAGCACACCACAGGGGCGCTGTTCGTGACCCGGGGAGTGAATATCCGGATGGAAGAGGGTGCCACACTGGTCAGCAAGGTCGACCCCAATCTGTATCCGCAGATGATGACACGGTGGGAAGGACGGATGCAACCCGCCAGGGCGGCACTGCTCAATTTCATTCACAACGAGGGGTGCACCCTGAGTGGAAAGGGACTCATCGACGCCCGCGGACTAAAATGGAAAAAGAAAAAAAGAGATGCCCTGGGACGGCCCAAGACCATCTGCTTCGACCATTGCGACGGTGCGTCCATCCGCGACGTGAGCATCAAAAACCAGGCTTTCTGGTGCCTCCATATCCTCTTCACACACGGTTTCACTGCCGACGGCATCAGTATCGAGGCCGAGGACTATATTCCCAGCAGCGACGGCATCGACATCGACTCATCGACCGACGTGGAAATTCGCAACGTTCACATCAAGGCACACGACGACTGCATCTCCATCAAGAGCGGAAAGGACACCGACGGCCGGCGGGTCAACCTGGCATCGGAGCGCATACTCATCGAGAATTGCCACTTCGACTATGGACATGGCGGAGTGGCCATCGGCAGCGAGGTGACTGGCGACGTGCGCGATGTCACTATCCGGCACTGCGACATGAAAGGCGAGAACTGGAATCCCATCCGATTCAAGAGCCAGCCCTCACGAGGCGGTGTGGTGGAACGCATCACTTTCGAGGACATTGACATCTCGCAGGCACGCAACATCTTTGAAATCAATATGATGTGGCGCATGAAAGGTGCCACCGAACCGCCATACTCGCCACGCACCACCCTGCGCGACATTCATTTCCGCAACATCAGAGGCGTGGCCGAAAATGCCGGACACATCACGGGATACGATGTGCAGCCTTTCACCTCAGATGTCTTTCATTTCGAGAACTGCCACATCCAGGTGAAACAACCACTCAAAATCACCAACGCCGAGGTCAACCTCAATGGCCTGACCACGGAAATCATACCATAGAACAAAATCCATAAAACCATCAAGAAACATGAAACGTACCCTTATCCTGGCGGCTCTTTTCGTCGCCACACTTTCTGTCAATGCACAGGCACTTATCAGTCACCCCTGGCAAGGCCGGCGAGTGGCCTATTTTGGCGACAGTATCACCGACCCACGCAACAGCGGGTCGAAAATCAAATGGTGGCAATTGCTGCAGTCGTGGCTGGGCATCGAGCCATACGTCTATGCCGTGAGTGGACGTCAGTGGAACGATATCCCACGGCAGGCCGACCAACTGAAAGAGCAACATGGCGATGATTTCGACGCCATCCTCATCTTCATCGGCACAAACGACTTCAATGCCGCCATACCCATCGGCGAGTGGTGGAATGTGACCGAAGACTCCGTGATGGCCGCCGTCCACCGCGACAAGGCACTGGCCTTGCGCCGGCATCGTGAACCGTCGATGGACAAAAGCACCTACCGCGGGCGCATCAACATCGCCATGAGCAAACTCAAGGAGATGTGGCCCACCAAGCAAATCGTGCTGCTCACGCCCATCCACCGCAGTTATTTCTACGGAAACGAGAAAAACATACAGCCCACCGAAACCTACCAGAACGAATGTGGCGAGTGGATTGATGCCTACGTGGAGAGCGTAGTGGAGGCCGGGCGTATCTGGGCAGTGCCCGTAATAGACCTCAACGCCGTCTCAGGACTCTACCCGATGGCCAAGTCGCAAGTGGTGAATTTTCATAACGAAAACGACCTCCTCCACCCCAACGACCGTGGACACGAGCGCATGGCACGCACCATCATGTATCAACTTGCCGCACTTCCCTGTGTGCTGGAAGGAGAAAAACCATGAAAGTGAAGACTGAAGATTAAAGATTGAAGGCATTATGCCTAAACGAATAACTGGCATAGACCCCGCCCCTAACCCCGCCCCTACGAGGGGTGGGGAACCGTGGGGACGGGCATTTCTCTCACCTCTCACACCTCACCTCTCACCTCTAAATTAGACTTGAAAAAAGAATTCTATACATTTTTTTGTGTTTTTAAGAAAAAAATCATATCTTTGCCAACACTTTACCATAATCTGAAAACTATACATGTAATGGATGTCAATACACTTACTGACCAACAGATAGTCGACGCCATCCTTTCCAAAGATCATAGCGTCACAAAAGCATTTCTATACGTGAAATGCTACCCTCTGTTCAAGTCTATTTTCCTCAAGTATCAGACAAATTGCGAGCAATGCATAGAATTTATCAACGAAATCTATCTCATTCTGCTGACGCCCGACCGGGATGACCAGACTTGCAAACTGAGCAGATTCGGTTATAAATGCTCTCTAATTTTCTGGCTGAAAATCGTTGCCGAAAACTATTGCCATCAGTTACACAAGAAAAAAAGAGATATTTTCCAAGAAATTTTGCCCGAAGGTGATAGATTACACCAACAAGATTACTCTTTAACGGTAACCATCAGTGGAATTAACAGGTACGATATTGAAAATCTGCTGGATATGATGCCCAACGAGCGATACCGAAACATTATCAGATTCAGGTACGTCGAGGACAAAACAAACGAGGAGGTGGCATCATTGCTTCACATGTCGATGGAAAACTATTACAATAAACACAGATTGGCTAAAGAGCAATTTAAACAAATATTAAGAAAGGAAGGTTTGATATGAACACGATTTTTACCAATATAGACGAAGAGATGCTGGGGGCATACCTGGAGGGCACACTCAGTGCAGAGGAGGCTTCGATTGTCGGGGACGCGCTGGACTCAGACGCCAGCCTTTCCGACTTGATGATCGATGTGCAAGCCACCGACATCGACTGGAACGACTCTGTATACGACGATTTCCCCAATTTCGACAGCGAATTCCAGTTGCCCGTCGTCGACGATGTCGTCGAGACTTTCGACCAGCCGTTCGATGACGACTACGTCGAACCCTTCAACTCAGATCCTGAAATCTCCACCCATCCCGGCAACACATCAGACCACGACGAGAATGCATATCTGACTGTCGACGACCCCGTTCAGAACGACAATGGGTTGAATGATGACTTTCAGCAATTTGGCTCATTCGAGCCTTCCGCTGACAACTATTCCGACCCCATAAACGAGACGGGAGACGATGGGGTTTTCGACTTAGGTATATAATTCAAAAAAACAACAAAATTTAGGAGTTTCGGGGGGGCCGGCGATTGACATGAAAATCGTTACCGAGACACCGAAACTCCTAAAAATGAGCCATTTTTAGGAAAAACATCAAAAAAGAGAGTGAAAACACAATAATATAATAATTTTTTATTATCTTTGCGGCAATTATCGCCTTGTCGCATGAGGTGAAAAAAATAAACTACAACGATATTATTAGCCTTATTTTTAGCATCTTATTATGAGTAGAGTTATTGTTATAGGGAAAGAAGGGAACCAAGCTATTACCATCACAGAACCAACAGTGAGCCGTCGTCATGCCGAATTAATCATTGACGACAAGGGACAGATGAGGCTCCGTGACACACAATCAGCCAACGGCACATACATCATGAAAAAAGACGGGTCTGCCGAACGAATCAATGAGATGATAGTTTCAGCAAACATGATCATCCGTCTGGGACCGACCTTGCGTGTTAAAATTGGCGATTTGATACCCGAGTCATTCAATCAGGTCGACATCTCCGCCTTAAGATACATTTCCCAGCATTACTACAAACGGAAGGTGGAGCTTGAGCAGAAAATAGCCACCAATCAGAAGTTGCAAATGCTCACATCCATTATCACGATTGTGGGTATGTCGGCAGGTGCCTTAGTGGTGCCAGACAATGGTGGTTTCCCCTGGGGTAAGGTCATTTCTGTGGTGTTTGTGTTGGTTTTGGCTGGTAGCCTCTTCTTGTATCTTATTACTCAGAGCAAAAAAATCATTGAAGAAAAAAACACCCTGGACTTAAACTACCGCAAAAACTACATTTGCCCCAGTTGCCACTATTCCCTGGGACAAGCCATCTATGAGAACATCCTGGGCACACAGTGCCCCAAATGCCATAAAGAATTTATTGAACACCACCCATAAACCATTAACATGATGAAAAAATACATACTTTTACTACTGCTTGCCCTCTCGGCCTTTGCCACGACCGAAGCACGCAACAAGACATACGTCGTGGTTGTAGGCATCAGCAACTACAGATATCCCAGCATTTGTCCCTCGCTCCGTGGACTCACGCTCAAGTCGGCACGTCTGGCAGCCAATTTCTTCGACCACAACGGGCGCAGCGACACCTACATGCTACTCGACGGAAATGCCACCAGAGACCACATCATCAGAGTGATGAAGTCGCAGTTTGCCAAAGCCGACAGAGACGACATCGTGATGTTCATCTTCTCAGGACATGGCTATCCTGGCGGATTGACTACCTACGGCTTCGACGGCACAGCAAAGACTGCCGTCACCTACGAGGAAGTGCAGAACATCATGAAAAGTTGCCGTGCATCACGCAAAATTATCCTTACCGAGGCCTGTTACTCGGGAGGCATCAAGGAGAATAAATACAACAAGAAGACCAATCGCAACAACTCCCTTTACCGCAAGCCCACATCCACCGAGGTGCTGGTCTATACATCAAGCAGGGCAAACGAGGTGAGTTATGTTCCAGGATTTATGGAATGTCTGGTCAAAGGACTGAGCGGTTCGGCCGACTCCAACAGAGACCGGAAAGTGACCGCGAAGGAATTGTTTGTTTACGTCAACCACCAAGTGGCCCTCTCCACACAAAACAGGCAACACCCGCAAATGTGGGGTAATTTCAACGACAATATGATTATTTCCTATTATTAACCTAAACCTATATATTCATGCTTGAGATTCAAGTGACATGCCCTGGGTGCAGCAAGAAATACAAAGTGAAAGGCACCCTTGAGGTTCTACGCAATGAGCCATTTATTTGCAAATGTGGATTTAGAGCACCCTTTTCGGCTATTTATAATTTCCACAATGGTGGTGTCATTGACACCCCGCCCCCACCTCCACCACCACCGGGTGGCGGTGGTCAGAAGACACAGATTCATACGCCGGAAACCAAGAAAGTGCAGGGCGGCCAGCCAACAGGCACGACAACACCCAGTCTTTTCGTGCCTTCTTACAACATAAGGGTGCAACTACACAGTGGCTCTCAGACGGTGGGAAGAAAGAGCAGCGACAGCACGGCCGACCTGAAACTGGCCCCAGACCTATATATGAGCAGGCAGCACGCCCTGATCAGGGAGGTGATGAAAGACGGGAAAAAGTTTTTCGTACTGGAGGCCCTGAAAGCGGAGAATCCTGTCTTTATCAACAAAAAGGCTTATTTCCCGGGCACCAAAATCATACTCAAAAATGGTTGTACCATGGTGATGGGAAAAACTCAGGTGATTTTTGAGAACAAATAATCAACACTATCATGTCTCGGAACAAAGTTATCAGACCAGGACAGTGGGATATCAATGAAGTGGTGAAATGCCCAATGTGCAGCAGGAAATACAAACTGCAAGGAAACATTGAGGACTTACGTCAAGAAAACTTTGTATGCAAATGTGGATTTTGGGCACCTTTTACTGCCATTTTGGGCAATATAGATCCACCTCCTATACATCCTCCTGGGAATAACGATGGTCCTATCACCAAGAGAGTAAACACCTCAGCCAGTCTATATATACCTTCATGCAACAAAAGAATACCGCTTCATAGTGGCACTCAGACTTTGGGAAGAAATAGCAGCGACAGCACTGCCGAATTGAAACTTGCCCCAGACCCATATATGAGCAGGGAACACGCACTCATCGAAGAGAAGATCACAGACGGCAAGAAGTTTTACTACTTCGAGGTTATGAAAGGGAAAAGTCGGGTATATATTAACAAAAAACCATGTTATCCTGGCAAGAAAGTACTACTAAAAAACGGCTACACCCTGATGCTGGGAGAGACACAGGTGATTTTTGAAATCAAATAATCCGCCATTTGTCATCTACTTCATCCCTCATATTACAAACATCATCATACGCTTATCAGACAACATCATTGAAACAACCACAAAAAAACATACGACTATGTCTCAGAACAAAACCATCATACCGGGAATGAGGAATATCAACAATATCCAGAGTCAGGAAAACGAAATGCCTGCGGATTTCTACCGTAGACCCCAGAAAAACGGGCCCATGGACAGACCCGCAGAAAAGAAGACCATCATCGGTGAAACCGACCCGACGGGCAAGACCAATCCCATCAAAATGGAGAAGAAGGAAGAGGAGCCCCAACCTGACAAAACCCCGAAAATCATCATGCAAGACCGTCCCATCGTGGGCGTGTTGTTCTCTGTGTCACGGAAAACCTTTGGCGAGATTTTCCCTGTATATCTGGGAAGGAACGTTATCGGACGTGACAGCAGTTGTGACATTATCCTCAACGAGACCACCGTATCTGAACGGCACGGTGTACTTGTGGTGAAATTCAATCCTGCAATCAAAAAACACGTGTCAAGCATCACCGACACCAATTCCAGTTGTGGTACAGCGCTCAATGGCGAGCAAATCTATTACGACACTCATGTTTTAGAGAACAATGACCATATTTTAGTGGGTACCGCTTATGAACTTGTGTATATAAGACTCGACGCGGACACCTTGAATCTCAAGCCCTGTCCTTTCTTCAAGGAGGCACAGCCCATGCAACCTGCCGAGGATTTCAATCCCTATGCTCCTTCGGGAGGCCGGAAAAAAGCAGGGGGCACCCATATCTCATATTTGAATTACAACGAATAAACTGGTAGTTGCCAAAAGCCAATGGGTTGCAAATGCCATCTTTGACAGGCCACCACAATTGGGTTTCGACAAAAATGACAAAAAATGAGAGAAATAATAGTCAACAATAACTCCTATGCCGCCAGCATGATCTCAAGGACTGGCGGAAGAAAAGAAAATCAAGACCACTGCATGGGCCATTCCCTCAGGGGAAGCGACCAAAGCAATATTCTCTTGCTCTCGGTATGCGATGGCATGGGTGGGCTCGCCGGTGGCAAAACCGCCTCACGCATAGCGGTGGAGACCATCGACCAAGTAGTGACATCAAAAATTGCCACCATCGCCCAAAACAGCGACGACGGTGTGCTCGACATTCTGCGTGAGGCCATAGAAAAAGCCAATGCCGCCATTTTCAAACGTTCGCTCGACGACGAGGTGGTAAGAGGAATGGGCACCACGACTGCCACCATGCTCATCACACCACGCGCCGCTTACATAGCCCATGTGGGCGACAGCAGATGCTATATCCTGAGAAAATCAAAAAAGGTGTTTCGCACATTCGACCATTCCCGCGTTTTCGAACTGGTGAAGATGGGTGTCATCACCGAGGAGGAAGCCCGCACGTCGGGTAATGCCAACATCATCAGCAAGGCTTTGGGCATCAAGAAAGTGGTGGATGTGGAACTGCAAATGGCCGAATACCGTAAGGGCGACCGCATTATCATCTGCTGCGACGGCATCTGGAACACCATGCCCGAGGATCAACTCATCCGACTGTTCTGCAAGTGCGAGCACAATGAGGATGCCACCGATGCCATAGCCAACGAAGTAGACCGTCTCGGCAAGGAGTCGGGACTTGACTACGACAACCTCTCCGTAATTGTGGCCGACATGAAAGTTAACTCGAACTACAAGACACCTTTCTCGCAGAAATTTTCCGAACTAATCAAGAACATCAATATATTTCATAAGAAAAAATGAAGAAACTAACCATTGGAAGAGGTATCGACTGTGATGTTGTCATCAATGACGAGTCCGACCACGTGAGCAGACATCACGCTGATTTGTTTTTTTCTTTTTGGGGCAAAATGAAGTTGGTCGACAAAAGTGCCAACGGAACCTTTGTGAATTCCAAACAGATTCCCAAAGACAAGCTTGTAGATGTGAAAAGGACCGACAAGGTGTCGCTTGCCGACAAATGGGACCTGGACTGGAACACCATCAAAGACCCATACAGCACCATCAGGCCCCTTTCCATCATCGGAGGCATCCTGGCTCTGGCAGCATTGACTTTCGGCATTATCTGGGGTATCCAGCAATTCAACAAGCCCATTGAACCTGCCCAGGAGGAAACAGTGGAAACCACTCCCACCGACACGTTACCCGCCAACACCGACACACCGGCCGACGACGCTATAGTGGCACCCTCCAAGGGGAAGACAAAATCGACCAAAGTCACCGTACCTCAAAAAACAAAAGGCAAACCTACTATCATAAAAGAAGAAAAGAAGGATGCCGAAGGTACCACCGACAAGAAAGAGCCGGTCAAGGAAGACGACAAGGGCAAGAGCAAGGATACCGACCCCAACGACAAAGCACCTTTCATTCTTTAGGCTTTGGATTTTGCTCTCTTTGTGGCGAACAAAGAGAGCAAAATGGCCTATCGAAAAAAAATAAAAAAAAATTTCACTTCAGTGATAGATTACTGCTAAATACTACTCTTTACCTATAAAAACATCCAAAAATGAAACGATTCCTCATCATAACAATACTGCTGGCTTGCATCCAGGCAATCGATGCCCAGACTACTACCCTGGTGCTTCGCAACAGCAAAGAGTATGTTGGACGCATCACCATGCAACGACCGGGAATTGACCTCGTGTTTTTCGATGAGAAGAACGACGAAGAGATTAATTTGAAATGGTCGGAAATTGCAAGCATACGCACAAGCCTCAGGAATAGCAGCGCAACAGAAGGACTCAACGACGAACTGACACTTCTTAGCGGGTCAGTGCTCACCGGCCAGATTACAGAGCAGTCAATGGATGGCACGATAACACTCTATCTCGACAACAAGCAGAAAAGCATCAATGTCGAGCGCAAGAACATACTGAGAACGAGGAAAGTGGCACTCAATTCTGCAAAAACACTCTTAGAGCAGCGGCCATACACCAATACAGTGATGACCAAGAGCGGTTCCACCTACGATGGACTCATCATCGAGCAACACTACGGCAAAATCCCCTCAGAACAATATCTGGTGCTGCTCACAACAAAAGGATATAATGTGAATATCAACTTCGACGACGTGGAGAGATATCTGTATATCCCTGAGTGAATACAGAGAATACTATTAACAAAAATAATTATTAACCCCTATAAAAGTACAACTATGAATACTAACAACTATTCTATGGAAGAGATGGAGAATGCAGCTGTCAAGAAAAACGAGATGGCAAAGAAATTGGCCATTGGCGCAGCCGTGGCTGTCGGTAGTGCAGGAACAGCGTTAGGCGCAACCGCACTGTTGAATTCCGACGACGACCCAGCAAGTGAAGAGGCTCCCGTAGAGAGCAAGTCAACCACCGACGACCTGCTCAAGGCCGCAGAGATTGGCAGTTCCGAGACCGAATTGCCCCCCGCTCCAGCAGAAGACCCACAGGTGCAGGTTATCAATGTCAACGTACATACACCAGCCACAGAACCCGACGATACCAACGTGGAATTTGGCAAGAGCACCGTTGTGGTGGATGATGACGGCGACTATGTAGGCTCCGTGGATTACGGAAAAGTGGACGGCACCGATTTCGCACTCGTCGACCAGGATGGTGACTACGAGGCCGACATCCTCTGGATCGACCGCAACGAGGACCATGCAGTACAAGAGGAAGAGTTGATGGATGTCAAGGAATATGCCTTCAGCATGGGCAATGGAACAGTAGGTCCCGATGACATCGTGGTGCTTCACGACGACGGCTCAACTCCCGACATCCCCAACGATTTCGACCACACCGACGACAACTGGGTGGCATACGACCAGGACTACGACAATCATGGCGATGTCGATCAGTTCTCTGCTTCTGCCAATGTGGCTACCGACACACCAGCAGAATATGACCATAGCGATATGAGCCTGGAGGCCGACGTCGACCATTCCGACATACTCGTTGTGGAAGACACACCAGCCGACGACTATGCAATGGCTGAGCCAGAGCCCGCCGAGCTGAGCGCAGCACCTGTCGAGGATATTCCCGTTGCCGAGAATGACTTCGCAAGCCTTGACTCCAGTGCTACCGACGACTTCTCATCACACGATGACATTGATGTCGCAATGGTATAATTTCTAATATTTCTCAAGGTCGTCGCTCCGTTTTTTTCGGAGCGACGCCTTATCGTACAAATCCTTACACATAAAATCAAAATATCATGGCAAGAGTAAAATGTCCAAATGGACACGTTTTCGACACTAATTTGAATGGTAATCAATGCCCACTTTGTCAGGCAATAGTTGGAGGTGGCGCAGCACCGGCAGCAGGACCCGCAGTTCCTCCACCAGCACCCTCCACCACACCCCACACACACATCGGAGGCGTCAACGCCACCCCACGTAACCAACCACAGCCGGGTATGAACCCCAATCCCGTCGGTTCAACACACATCAGCGCAGAGGCGCAGAATGCCCAGCAGCAGCAAAGCCGACAGGCTGCCAACCCCGTGGGTGGAACTCTCCCCAACAGAGGAGGAGGAGGAGCAGCAGCTCCCGGAGGCCGCACAGTCATCCGCAGAGTAGACCCCAATGGAGGTGCCGGAAAAGTGACCGAAGGCCGCAAATTGGTAGGCTTCCTGGTTTGTTACAACAGATACCCCAACGGAAAAGCATTCAATCTCTACGAGGGCCGCAACTATATCGGGCGTGATGCATCATGCGACATCTGCATTCCCGACGACAATCAACTCTCGGGCCGACACATGAGCATCATGTACAGAAACGTGGACAACAAATTCAAGTTCCGCGACGAACAGTCTTCGAATGGCACATTTATCAACAAGGAATTGAAAGATGATGGCGAACTGGAAAACTACGATATCATCAGATTAGGTTCCACCTTATTTATTTTCATGCCCATTCCACAAGTTTTCTAAACCAAAACCACATTTAATCACGATTCACTCTAATGAACAACAATAATTACAAAATCGCCGGTGCCTCCGACGTAGGTGTATCACGCCAGAACAATGAGGACAGCATGACCAATTTCGACAGCGGCAACGGATACGTTGTGGCCGTTTGTGATGGTATGGGAGGAGAAAATGGCGGCGAGACTGCTTCGAATATCACCGTAAGCATCATTGAGGACATCATTAAGAACAATCAGTTTGGCTCACCCAACGAGGCGATTGTCAGTGCTACCAATGCAGCCAACAAGGCCGTGCTGAGAAGGGCTTCCATGTATCCCGCACTCGAAGGAATGGGCTCCACTTGCGTGATGGCCATTATCAACAATGGAAAAGTGTATTATGGCTCGATTGGAGACAGCCGCATTTACTACTTCGACAAGAACAATGGACTGATACAACTGACCAAAGACCAGAGTTATGTCCAACTGTTGGTGGACAGTGGTGAAATCACTGCCGAGGAGGCCGAGCAGCATCCCAGGAAAAACGAAATTCTCAATGCCATCGGACTGGATGGCATGACACCCGCAGTGGTATGCGACACACCGCTTTCGCCACAGCCCGGTGGAATCCTCCTGCTCTGCTCCGACGGACTCACAGGCATGGTGCCCGACTCTACTATCCAGCATGTGCTGGGACGAAGCGAATTGTCGCTGGACGACAAGGTGAAAAAACTCATCAGCCTGGCCAATGAAGCAGGTGGACTCGACAACATCACCCTCCAACTTGTAGAATTCAGTGGCGTAGCAAAGGTCGCACCAAGACCCGAGCTCAACAATGAGGTGGAACAAAGCGCTCCCCCCAAGGCAAAAGGAAAAGTAAACAAGGGATGGCTCGCAGCACTGGTAATATTCGCACTTGCCTTAGGTGGTGGTGGCTTTTATTACTATATGTCTCAGGACGAACCGAAAAAGGAGGAATCCCCTAAATCGGAAACCAAGACAGAGAAAAAAGACAAGCCTAAGACCATTGAAGCAGAAAACAAAGACGCAAAGTCTAAGCCTGAGTCCTCTTCTGATAAGAAGACAGTAACTATTGAAAAGAAAGTTGAGACTAGAGACGTCACAATTAAAAAAGAGAAAGAGCCAAAAACCAAGAAAACAACTTTAGAAAAGAAACTTACGGAAGAACCTCCCAAGCCCGTACAATCAGAAATCTTTCCTCCCCAAACTCAGACACCACCTGTAGACCGTGGTGATGAAGGGAGAAAATAAGAATTGACAACTTAGCTCATTATGTATTACATATCACAATATCGTATCGACGACCAGCCTGTCAATGAGGGTGGAATGGGTCGGATTCTGCATGGCTACGACCCTGATGGCAATGAAGTGGCCATCAAGGAGATTTTGCCGGAATATGCAGCAGATGTTGAGATGCGCTTCCGTATCAACAAGGAAATGATGTTTCTGAATCGGTTGGAGGGGCATAAATCAATTGTGAAGACCTACGAATCTTTCATGTTGCTCGACAAGTTTTATATTGCCATGGAATTTGTGCATGGTCAGAACATTGAGCAACGGGTGAAGACGAATGGTGTTTATGATGAGAAAGATGCGATCAGGGTGATGACCGAAGTGCTTGATGTGATGCAGTTCGTACATGAGAATGAGGTGGTACACCGCGACCTGAAACCCTCGAATATCATGATACGCGACAACGGCGATGTCTGCTTGCTCGACTTTGGCATTGCGAAAGACATGTCTTCCAATGCTTCCAACGGCACAATGGCCGGTACCATCATTGGCTCGGATGGCTACATGAGTCCCGAACAGGCACAGGGAATGAGTCTCGACTGCAGGTCAGACATCTACTCTCTGGGATGTGTGCTCTATTTCATGCTGACGGGTCAGCACGCTTTTCCAACAGATGTCCCAGAAGCAGAAATGCTGCTTGCTATCACGGACAAGCCGTTCCCCAAGGCAAGGGCTATCAACAAGAATGTCAGCCGGAAAATGGATGCCGTGATACAAAAGGCCACCGACAAGAACATGGCACACCGATACCAATCGTGCAAGGAGTTTGCCGATGCCTTGTTGGCCATTAACGCACCCAACAAACCCGGCACCAATGTCTCCGGTTCACACACCCAAGGAAAATGCTACCTCACATTGGGGCGTGAGGGGTGCGATGTGGTCTTCGACGACCCCAACTACAAGGTCTCGCGCCATCATGCCGAGATTGAGTTGAAAGTGTTCACTGGAGGAGCATTCTACATCTTCAGAGACGACAGCAGCAACGGCTCACTTGTGAATGGAAACCTCATCCATCACATGTCGTATCACATTCCCATGGAAGGACCACTGCCAGAAATTCTTTTGGCTGGAGACCCGGCCCAAAAAGTGGACTGGGAGGAAGTCATCGAAATGCTCAACGAGCGGAAAAAACAAATGGAAAGCGAGACGGTAAGCCTACCCGAAAACCCTGTGGGGCCAACTAAACTGGGTGATCCTTTTCCTCCTGTCGACCCACCATTGGAGGATGAGGAACCGCCCAAAATGTTTTCCAGAATTTTTGCTGTCTCAGGGCGTATCAGGCGACTGGAATACGACCTTACCATCCTCATTGTATATGTCATCTTGATAGGTGCCATAACCGGACTGGTTTTAGGCGGGGTGAAAAATCCATTCATCTTTGCCGGATTAGGCTTGGTGGCCACCATCATCCCTGTTCTGCAAGGAATCAAGAGATGTCACGATGTCAATCACAGCGGATGGTGGCTGCTCATCCCCTTCTATAGCGTTATATTGTTCTTCCTCGACGGCGACCCATATCGCAACGATTATGGAGACGACCCAAAAGGACGGTAATAAATAAAACCAAACAATCAAATAATTGAAACAAAATGAAAACACTTAAAATTATACTGTTCGCTTTACTCTGTGGAACAACTTCATTGATGGCACAGGATACCAAATTGATAAATACTGAATTGAAAGGTGAGTTACCCAAAGTTCTTCTTGCAGCGGGAATCAACTCTAGTTATTCAGAAAGTGACAAATGTCTTGATTTTGTTGATAGTGGAATAAACTACTGGTACACCATCAAACAAGTGGATGAAAACACTTTTGGATTAACACTAAATCGTAAAGGTTACACATTGAAAGGTGATAATGCATACCTTCCTGAACCAGCCATAAAAGCATGCAATGAGGTTAACCTCAGTCAATTTTCCGTGAAAATGTATTGTGACGAGGATAAAGGCTCAATAAAACTGGTCCACCAAGTATTTCTGAAATCTTGCAAAAATCTTACTCCTGAGGCTATCAAAGCGGTTTTAAAAGAGATGAAAGAGGCTAATGAAATGTTTAATAATGTTTATACCGCATTTGAAAAAAAATCGTCCGAATTGAAGGCCAAGAAGCAGGAAGAAGCAAGAAAACAAGCAGAAGAAGAACAAAAGAGACAAGAAGAGGAAACGAAGGAATACATTATCGATACCCCTCTCGCTAAACTAGCACTTACGGACATGAAAGTTTATAGTGTAGATGCGAAAGACAAGGAACTTTCAAAAGTTGACACATCTGTCAGATTAGAAGACGCCAAGTATATCTGTCCATTGATTACTGTAGTTGCCGAAAAGGTTGGCACCTATAACATTTTGGTTAAAATCTACAACGAAAAGGGTAAAATTTTACTGTATCCCGGCAATGATTACTCTATTGAGACTCCTATTGAAGTCAAGAAAGCTGGCAAAGATTTTGAGTATTCTTTGGACAAATTCGGCACTGCCAACGGCAACATGTGGGCTAAAGGTACTTACACGGTGGAATTATTCTTCGAGGAAGAGGGAGAACTCAAAGATTTAGGCACGAAAACATTCGAAATCAAATAGCGAACCATCATGAAAAGTCACAAGTTTTTCCTGGCCACGCTCATCTGCATGATGTGTCTGGCTGTTACACTCACTGGTTGCAAAAAAGAGCCACCCCAGAAACCCGCCAATCCATTAGAAACCCTTGTGGAGAAACTCAATGAGGGAACACCCAAGACCGTAGGCGACTATACTCTGGTGAAAGCAGAACTCAGCGGCAAAAGACTCGTCTATCATTACCTTCTCACGGAAGAGCAAATGAAGAAATTCAACACCGCTCTGACACGCGAAGAGGTGAGGAAAAATCTTTCTAAAGAGGAGATGAAAAATCTTGTCGATGAATTGAAGGAATACAGCATCACGCTGGCCTATCTCTACACCGACAGCATCAATACCAATACCTTCAACTTCATTCCTTCCGAATTACCATAACCCCCGGAAAGAGCATGAAGACAAGGAAAATATCTCACATTGGTGATAACGTTTCCTTTCGGCATAAGTTGAGAGGCAGCAGATATTGATACCTCATCATACTACATCCTGCCACTTGAATTACAGTCTGTAATCAAAGTGAGCAGGATGTTTTTGTTTCTTATGTTAACTTTAAACAAATGTCTGACAAAAAAAGACCTTGGTGATAGTTTTAGACATAAAACTACTCTTTACTGATAAAAGAACAACAATTATTACTAACACTAAATTATACAATTATGGATATGAACAACTATTCTATGGAAGAGATGAATTCCGAGAACCAGAATAAGGATTTGGCAAAAAAAGTTGCTGCCGGTGCCGGTTTGGCCATTGGCGGAGCAGGAACCGCCTTGGGAGCCAATGCACTGTTAGATTCTGACGATCAGGCTGCGGCCGAAGAGACCACTACCCCGGAAAAGAGCACCATCGACGTCGACGATGTGGAGGATGGCGCAAAGGCAGGCGGCTCTGAGCACACAGAGTATGTGGCACCCTCACGGACGGAAGAGGTCGTAAACGTCCATGTGCGGGTGGTAGAGCCAACACCAGAACCCGAACCCGAACCCGAGCCAGAACCAGAACCAGAACCCGAACCATTTCCCGAGCCAGAACCCGAACCCGAGCCTGAGCCTGAACCATTACCTGAACCAGAAGAGCCCGAAATTCTCTATGAGAACAGAACCATTTTCATCGATGAGGAAGGAAATCATCTGAGCACAGTCGATCAAGGTTATATAAATGGCACAAAATTCGCAATTGTTGACAACGATGCTGATGGATATGCCAATCATGTCTGGGTTGATGTGAATAATAATCAAATCGTGGATGAAGATGAAGTGAAGGATGTGGAGTCCGCAAAAGTTGTCATGCCAAATGAATATGAAATTCCAAAACAGGAAATCGTGGTGGTTGAGGATGAACCCGTAATCTCTGACGATCCCACATTCAATCACGATGAATTAGTATATTATGAGGAGGATTACAACAACCATGCAGATGTCGATCAGTTCACTGCAAGTGTCAACATGCCCGACAGTGGAAGCAATGAGACGCTAAGCCCCGAAATGGCCCACAATGACTTGGAAACCGTGCCAGCCGACAATTATGAAGTGGCTGCACCTGAGCCCTCCAGCAATTATGAAGTGGCACCAGAACCAGCCAACAACTATGAAGTGGCTGCTGCAGAGCCAGCCAATAACTTTGAAATGGCAGAACCCAGCCACACCGAACTTGTAGCAGACAACATCGAGGCACCATTGGCCGACAACAACTTTGAAAGTCTGGACACCTCTGCTCCCGACGACTTCTCACACGACGGCATAGATGTCGCCATGGTGTAAATCCATCAAAAAGGCTGTCGCTCTTTCCCAGGGCGACGGCCAATCGTTTTTTTATCCTCTTGGTGATAGATTCACCCACAAAACAACTCTTTATCAATAAAGAAATCAATAGAACCAGTTTATCACACTTATCAATCAATAAAACCATGGATAAGAACCAAGAAAAAAATACAAAATTTGCACAGAAGGCTGTTGCAGGCGCTGGTTTAGCCTTTGCCGGAGCAGGAGCCGCTTTGGGAGCTGAGGCACTGCTCAATCCCGACGAGCCCGTGGAGACCAAAGAAGAGAAGGAACCAGAAGCGACCGACTCTCATGACCATGACACGAAAACTGGCGGCTCTGAGCACACTGTGCATACCGATCATACACCACACACACCGCAACCAGAGGTGGTCAATATCAATATTCGCATCGTAGAAACAGGAGAAACTAAAGAATCGGAGGGAGAAGAAGGAAAACAATCTCTCGACCCCGAAGTCGTCTACGAGAAGAGAACCGAATTTTATGACGAATGGGGAGGGTATCTTGGCTCTGAAGATTCAGGAACTATTGATGGAAAACATTTCTCAGTAGTTGACAATGATCGTGACAACATGGCCGACGAAATCTGGATTGACCATAACAAAGATGGTATCATACAAGAAGAAGAGGTGCAGAATGTGAAGGACGCAAACATGGTCATGGGTAACAATGGCAATATTCCTATACAAGAAGCAATCATTATTGAGACAGGGACTGACCCTGATTACCCATATAACCCTGATGACCCTGAGGGCTTGGTGTCGTTTCATAAAGATTACAACAATCATGCAGATGTCAGCCGGTTCACCGCAAGTGTGAACATGCCCAATGGAGAAAACAAAGAAGAAATATTATCGGGTGAAGAACACCTGGACGGCAACAACGTAGAGTCTCTGCCCCACAACGGGCCTGAGACAATCGACCCTGAAGGGATTTACGCTCACGAGGGAGAAATCGCCGGAACTGTCGACCCAGAGATTCCCAGTGAGGAGATTGAAATCACACCTGCCGACGAATATGAAGTGGCAGCCACAGACCCCTCCGACAGCTATGAGATGGCTGAGCCCAGCCACACCGAACCTGTCCCAGAGACCCTTGATACACCATTGGCCGACAACAGCTTTGAAAGTCTGGACACATCTGTTCCCGACGACTTCTCACACGACGACATAGACGTCGCCATGGTGTAAACTCCATACACGCAAGGCCGTCGCTCCCCTTTCCGGAGCGACCGCCTTTCACACAAAAACTTCTATATCAATTTTTCACATGGTATTTGCAACATGGCCAAGCGGACATGTATGAAATACATAATTCGTTGAACAAATGAATACTATCAATTTTAACATCGCAACCGCATCCGACATAGGTAAATCTCGTCTGAACAACGAGGACTGTATGACCCACTTCAACAGCAGCAACGGATATGTTGTCGCCGTATGTGATGGCATGGGAGGAGAGAATGGTGGCGAGACAGCATCTACTATCGTTGTAAGCATCATCGAGGAAATCATCAAAAACAATCTGTTTGATTCTCCCAGTGAGGCCATCATCGACTCCATCAACGCAGCAAACAAAGCGGTGCTCAGAAAGGCGGCTATGTTTCCTGATTTGAACAATATGGGGTCAACGTGCGTAATGGCCATCATCAACGAGGGAATGGTGTATTATGGATCGATTGGCGACAGCCGCATCTATTATCTCGATCCTGAGGGCGAATTGACCCAACTGACAAAAGACCAGAGTGTTGTACAAGCACTTTTAGATAGTGGTGAAATCACAGCAATAGAGGCTGAGACACACCCCAAGAAAAATGAGATTCTCAATGCCATCGGACTGGAAGGGATGACACCCGCAGCAGTGTGCGAAGTACCGCTCATCCCACAACCAGGCAGCAAACTGTTGCTCTGCACCGATGGACTTACCAGCATGGTGCCCGACACGATGATTGCACAGGTGCTGAAAAACCAGGAAATCTCACTGGAAGAAAAAGTGAATAAACTCGTCAATCTTGCCAACGAAGCAGGCGGGCTTGATAACATCACCATACAAGTCGTAGAATTTGACGCCCCGTCCGCAAACGTCTCTTACCAAAATGCCAACACCAATAACAGACCGGCTGCACCACAGAGCAAAGGGAAAAAAGGATGGTTGTTTGGACTGCTGATGCTGATACTGGCTCTGGGCTGCGCAGGATTCACATACTACATCACTTCAGATAACGATGATGCCGACGATGTCAGAACGGAGAAGAGCGAAAAGAAGACCAAGAATGTGCCGCCAACAAAACATTATGCACCCCCCGCTCCAAGCCCAAAGAAAGTCAAAAGATATTACACTCCCGACTACAGCGACAAATCCAGCAAAAGCACCAACAAGAATATTGTCTATAAAAAGTCCGACGAAAAGGCTGATAAAAAACCAACCCCAAAAAAATCTGAAAGTCCCTTAGAGAAAGAACTAAATAAAGGAAAGAATAAAAAAGACATTATTAAAGACAGGAATATTAAGAAAAAAGGTAAACCCGAAGACCTTTTGATGAAAAATCCTGATGTATAAAAAAATTCTGAGATTCTCAGTACAAGATTATAAATTGGTGATCAGAAATAACGCACGCCAGATTAGAAAAGAAACAATAATAATAATCAAAACAATAAACCATCATGAAAAAGTTACATTTATTACTAATCTCATTAGTTTGTGGCACGATGTCACTGAGTGCCCAGGTGTTTACCGACAATGATATCATCGAAAAGGAGTTGAAAGGTGAATTGGCCACAGTTCTCCATCAAGCTGGCTACAAAACGACCTTTGCCTCAAAAGACAACAGTCTCAATATCATGGTCAATGACATCAACTACTGGTACACTATCAAGAAAATAGACAAAAACGTACTGGGCCTTACGCTCAATCGTAAAGGATTCAAGCCACAAGGTAATGTACAAGAAGAAGCAGCGATGAAGGCATGCAACGAGGTGAACCGCTCGCAATTCTCCGTGAAGATGTCCTGGGATGACGATATGGCAGCCTTCAGAGTTGTTCACCAAGTGCGTGTGAAATCATGCAGCGACCTCACACCCCAGATTATCAAGGCGGATATCAAGGCCATGAATGAGGCTTTCGAACAGTTCAAAACTAGTTACAAAGCATTCGGAGGAAATATTTCAAAATCTCCAGGACCGAAAGAAAGCAACGACACCGTGGAATTCTGGACCGACTCACCCATCTCAAAACTGACCCTCGCTGACATGAAAATCTGTAGTCTTGATGCAAAAGACAAGGAAATCGCCAAACCAGACAACAACATCAAAAAAGATGATGCGAAATATCTCTCTCCGGTTGTCACCTTGAGCGCCGATGAAAAGGGCGACTATAAGATTTACGTCAAAATCATCAACGAAAAGGGTAAGGTCTTGCTGTATCCCGGCAAAGATTACACGATAGAGGCTTCGATTAATATCAAGAAAGCCAACAGAGAATATGAATTCTATTTGGATAAATTCGGCACTGCCGACGGCAAGATGTGGGAAAAAGGCTCTTACACCGTAGAGTTTTACGATGAAGACGGATTGCTCTTCGGCACGAAAAAATTCCAAATCAAATAAACCTACTTAAAAGTAGGTGATCAAAATTAGATGATAGTATTTTATGATTTATTTGGATGCAGATTTTTTTCTCAGACGAACAATTCGATTAAGCGAGAGCAGAGTCATGCTTACATGAACTATGCCGAGCGAAAGAATTGTCGGATGCAATCCAGTGGAGCATAGCGGGCTATGTGACTGAGGAAGAGTGAAAAAGATGCGCCAAAGAAACATAAAAGACTACAAATCACCTATAAGAATGATAATTACAGATAATTTTGATTACCTACTTAACTTAGGAGTGGGGCCATCTACTTCCTCTTCCCTATAACAATACATACCCCACTCCTACCCCGCCCTTACCTCCAATAAGGGCGGGATTTTTTTAGCCCTAATTTACATATATAAAAATTGGGGTAGTTGTTCTCCTTATATGATGTTTTTTATTATTTTTGCAGCAAGACTATGATATGACAAGAGAACTCAACCATTTTATGAACCTCTAATATTTTTGAAATATGATTACGAAAAGAATTTCTTTCATCCTTGCGATGCTTGCAATGGTCGCTACGATTAATGCCACCAAGATTTACCATGGCAACAGCACATACGCTGGAAACATACTCTACACCTGGGATGGCAAACACCTCTATCAGGGCAACAGCACATACGCCGGAAACATACTCTACACATGGGATGGCAAACACCTCTATCATGGCAACAGCACCTACGCTGGGAACATTCTCTACACATGGGACGGCAAATGCATCTATCAAGGCAACTCCACCTATGCCGGAAACATCCTCTTCACATGGAACGGCAAAAACCTATTTAGAGGCAACAGCACATACGCCGGAAACATCCTCTGCACATGGGATGGCAAACATGTGTACAACGGCAACACCACCTACGCCGGCAACATCATATACACCACAGATGGGCCAATTCCGCCTATTATCATCTCACTGCTATTGTAAGAGTTTGGAGTTTGGAGTGTGATTTCAGTTTGGAGTGTGGAGTGTGGAGTTTGAAGTGTGGAGTTAGAACTATCCAAACCCCGAAGGGGTGACAAGACCACAGGCAGGCGGTGGAGTGCACAGCACGGAACCCCTGTCTTCAGTGTGGAGTGTGGAGTTTGAAGTTTGGAGTCCTTGAAGATCAAACCAAACCCCGAAGGGGTGACAAGACCACAGGCAGGCGGTGGAGTGCGCAGCACGGAACCCCTGCTAATAGTTGCCGCACATGGTAAACCCCGAAGGGGTGACAGAGCATATTTGGCAAGTTCTCTTACCACTCACCACTAAATTTGTGAAAAATGAAGGCAATATACCTAAACGAATAACTGGCATAGACCCCACCTATGAACTCCAAACTTCAAACTAAAACCAACTGGTCGCTGCGCTCAAAATTATAAAAAAATTACTTTCAAAATTATAGAAAAACAAAAACCCAACGGCAGTGCAAACTTCGTAGGGAATTAGCTTGTCTAATTCCGCCACACAGCAGAATGCCGTGAGCAGCGCCTCCCCTCCCCGCTGGCGGGGAGCGGGTCGGGGGTGGGGTGGAGGAAGATGAAAAATGTATGCAAAACTCCCAACCAAATACCGTGGTCGCTGCGCTCAAAATTATAGAAAAACAACACCCCACAATGCATTTCTCTCACCACTCACCTCTCACCACTAATAACACTCCAAACTGAAACAATTATGATTTTTTTGTCGGTTGAGAAAAAAAGCCTATATTTGCAAAATCAATACTAAAAAACAAACCATTATGGCAGAAATATCAGATCCTCGTGCCATGCTACCCGTAGGCACTGTGCTGAGAGGTATATACCAGATAGAGGGATTTTTGGCTTCCGGCGGTTTTGGTAACACCTACCTCGCCAGAAACACTGCATTCGACGAACTGGTGGCTATCAAGGAATTCTATATCAGAGGGGTTAACCATAGAGAATATCAGTCAAGCACCGTCGGCGTCAGCAACACCCTCAACCAGGTGTTCTTCGAGGAGCAGCTCAAGAAGTTTCGGAAGGAGGCTCTCCGACTGCATAAATTGAGGCACGACAACATCGTATGGGTGCACGACCTCTTCGATGAAAACGGCACGGCATACTACGTGATGGACTACATCGACGGTGAAAGCCTGGCACAGCGGCTCACGCGGACGAATATGCCCATCGGCGAACGGGATGCCATGAACTATTTCATGCAGATTCTCGATGCGCTGGAGGCAGTCCATGCTAAGGGCATCTGGCATCTCGACCTGAAGCCGGGCAACATCATGCTCGACAAAAACGAGACAGTGAAACTGATAGATTTCGGTGCCAGCAAACAACAAAGCGGACAGGATGGCGGCGCCACCTCCACTGCCGTGGCCTACACCAATGGCTTTGCTCCGCGTGAACAAATGGAACAGAACATCAGTAAGTTTGGCCCCTGGACAGACCTATATGCACTGGGCGCTACACTCTACAACCTGCTCACCACCTACGGACCGCCGCTCCCGTCGGACCTCGACGATGACCTCTCCCCCGATAAAAGTCGCGCGCTCCCGATGCCATACGTGAGTCTGAACGTGAAAAGACTCATCCTGTGGATGATGAACACCAACCGCATGGAGCGCCCGCAGTCGGTGGCCGAGGTGAGGAATTTCCTCTCGCATGCACCGGAGCCAGAAACCGTGATTAGTCCCGTGAAAAGCCAGAAACCGCACCAAGTTAAGCAACCTGCAAACCCAGCACCATCTCGGAAGCCTGCTGCCAAGTCTCAAAAAGCGGTGGAGGTGACACCTCTCGACGCGCCAACCAAAAAGAGAGGTGCTGCCGTCTATTTCGTCATTGCGGGCATCGTGGCGGCACTGATGGTAGGCCTATATGCCATGGGCATCTTTGGCGTTTCTGACAAAAGTGAAAATTCTGACAATTTACCAAAAGAAGCGGCAGCACCTCCTACAGAAGAAATAAAGGAGCCTGCTGAACAGACAACAATATCAGAGAAAAAAGACTCTCTTAAACCTGTTGAAGTAGAAAAGAAAGTTGTTGCAAAGCCAAAGCCTAAAACCACAGTAACAAAGAAAACTACTACTAAAGAGGATAAGATAGGAACAATAGAAAGCCCTTCAACTAAAAAATCAGGAACCGAGAAGAAAACTACTAGCAATAAAGATACAAAGTCCAATGGTAGGAGCGTAATCCACTTAGAAAGGCCACCATCAAAGCCCAATGGTGGGGACGTATTCCACTTAGAAGATGAAAAATGAAAGCATCATACCTAAATGAATAACTGACATAGACCCCGCCCCTAGCCCCGCCCCTACGAGGGGCGGGGAACCGTGGGGACGGGCATTTCTCTCACCCCTTACTCCTCACCGCTAATATCTACTTCAAACTCCACATTCCAAATTCCACACCCAATACTCACCACTAAATTAGATGTGCATTTTTGGTGAGTTCAATTTTTTTTCCTACTTTTGCAAAGAGAAAAATAGCAAAAGTCACTTTGTAGTCATGGGTACATTTATCAATATAGGCAACGCAGGATTCAAGAGAATCCGAAACAGTGAATACGTGGATAAATCAGGGCTGATTGCCGTGGTCAATAGCACACTTTTCACTGAAAGATGTTTTAGTTGTGTGACCCGCTGCCGCCGCTTCGGAAAATCCATGGCGGCGAAAATGCTCAGTGCCTACTACGACCACTCCTGCGACTCAAGAAACCTCTTCACAGACCTGGAAATCGCCAAAGACCCGTCGTTTGAGGAACACCTCAACAAATATCCCGTCATCTACCTCGACCTGACATTTTTCGTGACCCGATTCCACGACGATGACATCGTGGGCAAAATAGACGCAGCATTGAGGGAAGACGTGATGAAAGCCTACCCACAAGTGGAGTCGCGGGACAGCGACGACCTGATGGACTGCCTTGTACGCATCGCTCAGGAAACAGGCGAACAATTCGTTTTCATCATCGACGAATGGGACGCCATCTGCCGTGAGTTCAAGCCCGGAACAGCGGCCATGGACCGTTACGTGAACTGGCTTCGCCGGATGTTCAAGAGCATGAACGCCGTCAACGTATTCGCCGGCGTCTATATGACCGGCATCCTACCCGTGAAAAAATACAAGACAGAGTCGGCACTCAACAACTTCATCGAATACTCCATGGTGGAACCACGCCGGATGGCCCAATATTTCGGTTTCACAAAAGAAGAGGTGAGGACATTGGCTGAGAAACACGGTATGGATTTTGACGAGTTGGTGAAATGGTACGACGGATACCAAATTGGCGACGAGACATCGATGTTTAATCCCAACTCAGTGATGCAGGCTATAGATGCGGGGCGCTGTCGCAGTTTCTGGGCGAGTACTGGCGCATTCGACGCCGTGGCCAACTATATCCACATGAACTACGAGGGACTGAAGGACAACATTATCCGCATGATTGCCGGAGGGCGCAGTCCTGTCGACCCCACGGGGTTCCAAAATGACATGACGGTGATACACAGTTGCGACGATGTGATGACCGTGCTCATCCATTTGGGATACCTGTCGTACAACTGGCGAGAGGACGAGTGCTACATCCCCAACCGTGAGGTAGCCGGCGAGATGGTCAACGCTGTGAAGACCACCAACTGGCAACCTGTCATCAACGCCTTGAACCAATCTAAGGAACTCCTGCGTGCCACCCTCGAGGGCGACAGCGAGGCTGTGGCACGAGGCATCGATGTGGCGCACGACGAGAACACCAGCATCCTGTCGTACAACAACGAGAACTCACTGGCCTGTGTGCTCTCCATCGCCTATTTCTACGCCCGCAACGACTATATCATCCATCGAGAGTTGGCTTCTGGCAAGGGCTTCGCCGACTTGGTGCTCATCCCCCGAAAAAATGTGGAATCCCCCGCCATCATTCTGGAACTGAAATACAACCGCGACGCAGACTCGGCCATCGACCAGATTCTCCGCCGCCAATACCCTGCCAAAGTAGCTCAATACACCGGCGACCTCCTCCTCGTGGGCATCAACTACGACCGGGAGAAGAAAACACATGAGTGCCAGATTCAGACGCAATCGAAAAACGAATTCGATTGAAGATAGTGTTCGATACCAAACCATCTGGTCGCTGCGCTCATAATTATAGAAAAACAACCTCCCAGCGGCAGTGCAAACCTCGTAGGGAATTAGCTTGTCTAATTCCGCCACACAGCAGAATGCCGTGAGCAGCGCCTCCCCGATTTCAGTGTGGAGTTTGGAGTTTGAAGTGTGGAGTCCGCTTTCAGTGTGGAGTTTGAAGTCTCCAAACCCCGAAGGGGTGAAAAGAAGACGATGGTGAGTACCAATCGTCCAGGCAGGCGGTGGAGTGAAGCGGAACCCCCAGTTTCCAGTGTGGAGTGTGGAGTTTGAAGTGTGGAGTCCGCTTTCAGTGTGGAGTGTGGAGTCTCCAAACCCCGAAGGGGTGACAAGACTACAGGCAGGCGGTGGAGTGCGCAGCACGGAACCCCTGCTAATAGTTGCCGCACATGGTAAACCCCGAAGGGGTGACAGAGCATATTTGGCAAGTTTTCTCACCACTCACCTCTACATTTGTGAAAAATGAAAGCATCATACCTAAATGAATAACTGGCATAGACCCCGCCCCTAGCCCCGCCCCTCGTAGGGGCGGGGAACCGTGGGGACGGGCTTTTTCTCTACAATGGGAGACCTATGAACTTCACACTCAAAACTCCAAACTCAAAACTCCAAACTACTCCACACTTCACACTTCACACTCCAAACTCCACACTTCACACTCCTAACTCCAAATTTCAGGAAAAAATGACACAATCTTTTTAAGTGTCACTTTTTTTTAATAAATTTGCATACGGATCATTATACATTAATCAGTGCCTTAAGTCAACAGGTATATAATACCCATTTTGAAATATGATAACTCCGATTTCCCCTCAATTAACTGTCGATGAATTGTACGAAATACTCAGCAAGGTGGATGAGTATGATCAAGTAACAAGAAAAGACGAAAACACCATCAAGTTGAAATATAAAAAAACCAAATACACAATTACCAAAGAGAAGGACGGATATCATGTTCAATTTGTTTCAGATCCGTTTAATCTATTTTGGTGTTTGTTGTTTGTCTCGTTTGGCGTTTACTTGTATTTAGTAAATAAATTGACTTATGAACCACTCCTTGGATACGTTATCCCTGTTTTCTTTACGGCATTATTCACTGCCGGTGTTATATTTTTTACTTATCACTTCATTTTAGACATTTTTAAACTGAACAAAAGGGGAGATAAATGGAACGACTTCGTCTTCTCTCTACTATTGAACACCCCAAACAAAAAATAGCCACAAACGCATCAAAAAAAATCTCCAATTCTCCAATAGCGTGACAGATAATAAATGGATTGGCGCTTCTTTCCCAAGTTTTTTTGTCACGAATCCGATGATAATACTTATGACAATAATTAAATAGTGCCATTTCCTCTTTTTGGAAGTCTCATACAAATCAGGAACGGGGCCATATAGAACACCCTGCGGTTCTGGAGAATTAGGAGGAGGAGGACCGTATAAGGTTGGCGGCATTTTAGGATGATAAGAAGAAGATTGTTGATTGTTTTGTTGGTTGCTCATAATTTTTTCTATTTTCAATCACATTTTTTATCTTACCTCCCCCATCCGCTCCATGTCGTAGCCGCGGAACTGGAGGATGAGCAGATGGAGCGGGGTGTCACCGATGAGTTGGCGCACACGGGGACCTTCTGCATAGCGGCGGATCTGCTCCTCAGCCTCCTGCCACTGGCGTTCAGCCTCGGCCGGTGTGGCATCCACCTTGAGGTATTTCAACTCGAGGATGTAACTGTGGCGCACCATGGGATAGCGCAGGAAGTCGGGCATGAGGAAAAAGTCGCAGTAGCCATGGTTCAACTCCACCTCGGGAGCCAAAAGATAGTAAGGATTGAGCGAGAGATAGGCGTTCATGAAACCTTGGATATTGCGCTCGCCCTCCATCAACTGCCTCACACTCGTGGTGTCATGGTAGGCGCGGGCTATCTCCTCCAGCATCGGCTGCCACTCGCCGTTGAGGGCGGCCTTGTCAAAGACGATTTCCAGTTTATACGTGTCAACTTTGGCTATTTTCCGGTATTCCTTCAACAGCCAGTCGTAATACTGCCCACGAACATTGTTGTTGGGGATAATCAGTTTTAGTCTTGCCCCTACCCTTTCGCCGATGGTCAGCATGCCATAATAGTAGATGAGGCTGACAAAGTTGTCGGTGTCGGTGAGCGTGTCGGCCGGAAACGACTCGTTGAGCGTGCCGATGATATATCCCTTCTCGGCTATCTCGTGGATGATGCCGCGGCGGTAGTTGTCGAGTTTGTCGATTTGCATGAGCCGCCACATCTTCTTGTAGTCCGTCTTCGTGTTCGGATCAATCATCTGCCGGGGTGGCTCTCCCGTCTGCATCACGCGGTTGATATAGTAGAGCACCATGTCACAGTTGAACACCTTCGGGTCCTTGTCAACACGGCTCTTTGAGAAGCAGTAATTGTCATACCACGGCTTCATGTCTGCGATGAGCGTCTCCTCGTCCTGGGTGATGCGCCCCTGACCGCGGTAGTAGCGTATCATCTTGCGCACGTCATCCTCAGAGAAGCCGAGCATGAGGTTGAACTCAGGTCGCATGGAGATGTTCGAGGCGATGTTGTATCCCGAGGTCACATCGTCCATCGTCACCGGCGAGACGCCCATCATCAGGATGCGGGCGAACATCCCCTTGAAGAGTTTGAAGACGTCGCGATAGAAGCCGTTGGCATGCGTCAGGGCATGATACACCGCCTCACCCTCCTGGTTCAACACTGTGTTGGTGAAATTGTCGTACTCGTCGATGATGAGGTAGAGCTTGTGCCCGAATATCTTGGCTTGGGTATTGATGAAGTTGAGCTTCATTCGCGCCGTACTGATGTTCTTCACCCTTTCCACGAAGTCGGGTGCATAAAACCTGGCGTACTGTTGAGCGAAGGCCTCCAATTCAATGTTGCAGTATTCATCAAAGTTCTGCTCCTGCACGCTCGTGTCGCCCCCGATTCGGGAATAATCGAAATACATCATTTGAAACTGTCCCCTCCACTCGGTGGGGTGGCCAGCAATCCACAGGTCTTTAAATAGTGTGTCGAAATTGTCACGCTCATTGATGTCATAATAGGCGCGGAGCATGCTCAAAAACATACTCTTGCCAAAGCGCCTCGGGCGGATGAGGAAGAGAAAATTGTCTGTCTCCTCCATTAATGATATGTACTTCGTTTTGTCAACAAGGTATTTGCCCTCTTGTCTGAGTTGGCGGAAATCGGAAATGCCGTAGGGTAGCAACTTGATTTTTTCCATAACAAGTCGTTCTTTGCCTACAAAGATAGTGCAAGTCGAGTGAAAAGCAAAATAAATAACGAAGTTTTTATTTCCTTTTCCGAGGCGCAGCCTATCTTCGCCCGAAGGGCAAAGTAGTGCAAGTCGAGTGAAAAGCAAAATAAATAACGAAGTTTTTATTTCCTTTTCCGAGGCGCAGCCTATCTTCGCCCGAAGGGCAAAGTAGTGCAAGTCGAGTGAAAAGCAAAATAAATAACGAAGTTTTTATTTCCTTTTCCGAGGCGCAGCCTATCTTCGCCCGAAGGGCAAAGTAGTGCAAGTCGAGTGGACACCTACCATCCTGTTGCAAATGCGAACAATGCGATATTTCCAAAATGCCTTTCACGGTAACAAAAAAAAGGTCTTTTGATGATAGATAGTTTCTTCTAAACACTCTTTAACATCAGAAATAAAAATAAAAATAAAAACAAAACCGTTATGAAACTATCACAAATTTACCGTATCGCCTTGACGTGCACCATATTATTGTGCGCTGGATGGCAGAATGTGAGTGCTGGCGACCTGTTGTCACGAAAAGACTCCCTGGCTCTTGCCCAACTGATGGAAAACTATCTCGATGAGAAAGAAAAAGTCTATGATAAGCAGACACAAGAACTGGAAGCGCTGATTGAGACAAAAGCAGAAATCGGAGATTCCATTTTTACCATCCGCTATGAGGAGGCCAGCGCCCGACATTCGAAAGAGTCGGAGAAGATGAGAAAAGACTTCATGCAGAAACTGGCCAACAACCCCCAGTTCGCTCCTGTGATAAAATTGCATGACCTACTCGAGAACTATACCGCCGAGTACCAAAAAGCATATCATCAACTGGAACTTGAAAATGAAAAAGAAGAAAACACATTCGAAGATTTAAATGATTTCCATATCTTCCAGGAGATGCCTTTCGAGTACGAATGGGACAGGAAATTTATTGAATTGGTAAGGGCAAACCCCAACTTGCTGGAACTTCCTGAAGAATTGATTGCCGAAACCATCAACCCCAATATGACCATTTGCACTTCCGACGATGGATGCCTGAGATATTATAGTTGGCCAACCTCTCATGGCGGAACCATGATTGATATCGCCTCGTTCCGGCAGTTCCGCACCCCTGATGGCCAAGTATTGGTGTCGTGGGAAAGCGACAGCGACAATGAAACTGAAGCCGATGATGACTGGGAATGGAAAACGCTGGTGCAAGATATCTATACGATACAAATCGGCGGCAAGAAAGTCTATCTCCTGGAGAAATGGTCGAATTCCTCAAGCAAATTTGCATCATACCAGTACACTGCCGACAGCATAGACAACAATACGATCTCGCACCCAAAAATTTTCTTCGACGGCGAGAATTTCACCCAGAATTTCACCGTGGACTATGACCGCTTCTTCCAATGGGATTTGCAGGAACAAGGAATTGACTACTGGATTGTGAGTTTTGACCCCGACAACCAGACCATCTACTCACGCATCCCCATACTGGATGAAAACGGTGACACAATCAACTCGGAAGACTATCTTTCCTATCCCTTCAACGGACAGTACTACGATGTATCGGAATACTCGGAAATAGCAATTTGGTAATCAACACGACTGCGTTTCACACAAAAACATAGTTCCTCTACATAAAAGCCAAGACTTGACCAGAGCCATCATCAAATCCACATAAAAAGCCCCGAAGGAACGGCAGCATAATTCTGCCAAGCCTTCGGGGCTATCTGTCTACACCTATCTGTCATAAAAAAGTGACATTTTTCTTTGAACTTCGCTAAGTTTCCATTATATTTGCATAGTTTAACAAATTATAGCCTATGAAAAAGATAATACTTACAATGTGTTCGCTGCGGCATTGTGCATTGCGTATGCTCTTGCTGCTGCTTTGCTGCCTGCCTTTGGGAGTGAAGGCGGACAAGGTGAACATGCCGTTCATGTACATCGAGAAAACAAATGGTGAGATAATTAAAATTCCCATAACGGATAATTCACCCACCGTCTGGTACTTGAATGAAGAGGATAGTAAGGGTAAGGCCATTTCCTATGCCAATATAGTCACAGAAACCGAAACAATCAACATTCCTTGTTCCGAGATAGTTCGTTTCTATACGGCGTTCGAACAAGTCGAAGCCATCGATTACGTTGATGCTTCCCCCGAAGAGCATCCCTGGCAGGTTTACACCCTTAGTGGCTTGCGCATGGCCTCTGTAGAAGACATAAAGACGCTGCCACGTGGCGTTTACATCTTATCAAACGGCATGAAAACCATCAAAATTGTCAACCCATGAAACGTGTATTGTTATTGTTCGCAATGGTTGCAGCAACCGTTGTGAGCGCCAATGCTCAAAACGAGTATTTCGGGCAGCCCTTGGTCTTCAAACTTGCTTCTGGCGACAGTCTGATTGCAGAAATGAGCGTGCTTGGGTTAAAACCTCGTGTTGAAAATGGCGAGATAGTATGGAATTTACATGGAAGACAAGATTTTGTCGTCAAGGATGTGAAGTCTATCAACCTACGCCCGCATAAGCAAGCAGAGGCCATGGCCAGACAGGCTCTCATCAAATTCTACAAGGCCATGGATGGTGACCACTGGACCAACAACACCAACTGGTGCTCCAACAAGCCTCTTGACGAGTGGTTCGGTGTTTCGATGAGCGACCGGTCGTATGTATGGACCCTGAATTTGAAGAACAACAACCTAAAAGGTACCCTACCCGCTGATAACATCTTTATGGACATGGGACCTATCGCCTCTATCTATCTGTCGGAGAATAACATATCGGGTAAGTTCCCAAAAGCCTGGGCGAAGAATACCACTCTTCAGCATTTGTTCCTTTTCCAAAACAAAATATCAGGCGAATTGCCCGACCAACTCTTCCATCTTCCGTTTATTTCCAGTGTTCGTATCGAAGAAAATAAAATGACGGGGCCTATCCCTCCGGGGGTATCGCGTATGATGAATAATAATGTACAACTGATGATGTCTGGCAACGACTTCAGCGGTGATGTGCCCGAGGAAATCATCAATCATCCTCGCTTCAATCTGATATGGAATGACATTATCCCGCAGGGAGGACACCTCAACGTGCCTACCATCCCCGGCTATCGTCTGACGGTAGAAGACACCAATGGTAATCAGTTCGAAACAACCGACATTTACAAGAACAACTTTTACACGCTCACCTTCAACTACTACACGGCCAAGAGTAGTTTCACCGACAAGCTGAAGATAGCCTACGATAAATACAAGCATAAGGGCTTTGAGGTGCTGGGCATGGCACCAGCCGACTATGAAAGCATCAACGAATACTTGCATACAAACGACATCTCCTGGCTGAACCTCAACCCCGAGTCATTTAGCGCTGTCCTCAACAGTTTTTATGCTTATTACAACTTCATCAATCTGATTGACCAGAATGGAAACGTTGTTTTCACAAGCATCATGGATGAAACGGGCAAGATGGAGGACGTATCGGGCCCGGGCACGCGCGACCAGATGGTGTTCGACGTGCTGGCAGAGAAATTCGGGGCGGTTGACTTCACTCCCTACACCTCAACAGATTACTCGCGCGACGGCGAGGTCATCAAGCTGCAGAAGGCTTCCGTGGGAAAGGGTGTGGACATCGTCTTCATGGGCAATGGCTTCGTGGACAAGGACATGGCTCCCGGCGGGCTGTATGAGCAGAAAATGACGCAGGCCATGGAGCAGTTCTTTGCCCTTGAGCCTTACACCTCGCTGCGCAAACGATTCAATGTATATGCTGTGAAGGCTGTCTCGCCCAACAACCAAATGTACGGGGATTACAAAATGGCCATTAATTATGACACCGATGCCTTCAACTACGCACAGAAAGTGAAAGACCTGATTCCCGACCGTCCAATGCGTATTAACATCATTTACAATACATTCAATGCCGGCCGTAGTTTCACCACGATGTACGACGACGGTTCCTACCTGGCTTTCATGATGACCGGTGTGAACCGTCTCATCAACCATGAGGGAGGCGGACATGGAGTCGGACTGCTCTACGACGAATATGTCGAGCATGAGGGCAGCACCGCATCGCAGGACGTCAAGAACTACTATGAACAGATGTGGACAGAATTTGGACGAGGAGCAAACATCGACATGCATTCCCAAGTCAGCAAGACACGCTGGGCACGATTTGCCGCCGACAGCCGCTATGCCGCAGAGGAACTGGGAGCCTACGAGGGCAGCGGCACATACCAATACGGCATCTATCGGCCCACACAGAACAGCATGATGCGCTTCAACGACATTCCATTCAATGCTCCTTCGCGAGAAGCCATCTACAAAAAAGTGATGCAGGAGAGCGAAGGCTCCAAATGGAAGTACGACTATGAGAAATTCGTTACCTTCGATGCCAATGGCCGTGCACAATTTGCTGAAGCCTTGTCAAAACCCGCTGCCATCAAGAAAGCCGACAGCAGCGAGGTGAATATCACCGAAAAGGATAAGATTGTGGACAGGCCATCGCTGACCCGCCCGCCCGTGAGCATCAAGGGCACCTGGCGTGACGCACTGCTGCACCCGACTCCCATCTCAGAGTTAGGAGCGAAATAAAAAACACCGTCGAGTCATCTTCACGGCAAACAACACCCCGGATTCCAATTGGTTTCCGGGGTTTTTGCACAATACATAATCAAGCACACAGGCGGTGGAGCGTAGCGCAACCCCTACTTGATGGTATTGATAACATCAATTTCCCCCAAAGAGATGACAGAAAAAGGATTTTTACTGATAGATTTTTGCTTTTGAATACTCCTTATTGTCATAAATGAAACCATTTTTGCCTACATTGATATCAATACGATTTGTTTGTTGGGCGTAAAAACACCAAATATGAAAAAAGCAATTATTCTCCTGATGATGCTCTTTGCATTTACCACCTTCGTAGATGCAGAGTGTGACCATTATTCATTCTCTGTAGTTGAGAATAATAATCCTGATGGGCAACAGCCAAAAGGCAAAACCATAAAAGGAAAGAGGGTAAAAAAGAGCAAAACCAGCAAAAGCAAAACCAGCAAAAGCAAAACTAGCAAAAATAGAACCAGCAAGAGCAAAACAGACAAGACAAAACCGACAAAAGTCAAAACGAGCAAAAGCAAAACCGTGTCTGAGCCCAAAACATATTCATTCAGTCTTGGTGGTGGTATTGGGGGATATTTTAATACCGAAAAGAATGGAAATAGTATCTGGGGACCACTATTAATCGACGGCTTCGGAAAATTTGGCTTACATGGTACTTTTCAAACAAACTGGGACCATTTTTCTTTAGAAATTCTTTCAAGTCCAATGTTCCTAATAGGATATCATGACTTAGTTAAAGAAAAAGAAAAGGATTTTGAGGGTATAAAAGCAGACAAAAGGATTGCTATTCCACTTGAATTTCGAGGATATGTTGGCGGGAATTCGCTGAAATTGTTCGCTGGCATTGAACCTAAATATAATTGCGTTACAAATGTTGATGATAGTATTCGGTCCACGTCTCACGAAGTAAATGTAAACTTAAAGGCTGGAATCAATATAGGAAGCATGGGAGGAACATATCGTCTCTTGATTGGTGGAAAAAATTGTATTCCAATCTACGACAGTGCTGCAAAATCGTATGACCCAGACAATAGTAATTGGATTTGTTCATTCGACAACAATACCTGGCAAGGGATGATTCATTACATCAGAAAAACGGAAAAGGGCAACCATTTCAAAATATGCATTGATTTTGGCAAAATCAAAAATATATATACTGATATGACATATACTAATTGGGACATTTCCATATATTGGGCCAAAAAATTTACTATTAAATAACAGAAAAAACAATTATATGCTCATAAATTATTATTTTTGCACCATAACTGTGAAAACCCGAAACAAGATGAAAAGATTCCTATTTTTTGCAACCATCGCATGCATAGCGTGCACCGCTTGCACAACGACCCAACCGAAAGACATTCTTCCGAATATGACTGTGGGCACATCGGTGAAAGAAGGAAAGCAAAGCCAGACAAGCAAAGAAGCCCTCAAAGCCGTGGAACAATTTGTGAAAACAAGCAGTAAGACAAAAGACGTGGTATGGGAAGAAAAACTAATCGATGTGATCAAAAACAACCCAGGCACACTCAGTTGCTCAGAGAAAAAGATGGAACAACTGTTGGGCAAGAACTTTTCTGTCAAATCCTCGGATGATGGGAACCTCCGCATTTATAGTTGGGCAACCGATAGAGGTGGCAGCAATGTCCTTTTTTGCCAATTCATACAATACCGCACCAAAGGCGGCAAAGTGCTAGTAGAATTTGCTCCAGAGTCCTTAGACAAGGGTACGGAGGATAGCAACCAAAATCCTGACAGCAAAATGTGGGAATCAGGCAATATGGTAATGGGCATTTACTCACTTGACGCACCAGGCAAAAAAGTATATCTGGTGAAATCATACAACATCTATTCCCATGGCATGGGTTATCAATATGTGGATGCCATGCTGATAGAAGGCGACAACTTGAAAGAAGCGCCCATTTTTGTCTCAGAAGGCAAAAAACAATCCTGCTATCAGGTGGAGTGTTATGGTGAACTGATTGATGACGATGGGGTCATCAAATACGACAGCCAGAACAAAATCCTTCACTGTTATTATGTGTGGGATGAAAGCAAGAGTCATTATATCATCTCCTATCCTATCGAAGATGTGGATGTCAAACTGAAATTCGACGGGAAACTCTTCAATGAAGTGAAATAAAAGCCTTTTGATATCATGAATGATTCACACACCCGGGAAACAATCCTTCTGATTGCCATCATCCTGTGCGGTTGCTTTCAGACTGCACAGGCCGGCAATTTCCTGTCGAAGAAAGACTCTCTGGCATTGGCCAAGGAACTGAGCAGATTTGCCAGCGAGTACGGCAATCATCCGTCAAGAAACGAAACGCTCGAACACATCATTCAAACTACCGACACACTCAGCGACCAGGAAAAGGAATTATGGGCGCAAAAAGACCGGAAAGTGGTGGATTTTATCATCGACCATCCCCAAATACTTGATTACCCCGACAGCCTGTTGGAAAAGGTTCTCGACGTGAGTATCTGCACCTCGGACGACAACCGGCTGAGATATTATTCATGGCAACCCCTCCACTACGATTACAATGCATGTGTAGGAGCCTGCATCTGTCAATTCAAAAACGATAAAGGCAAAGTCGAGACCTTTTGGTTTGAGTCTGATTACGAAGACATGGTCAATGAATGGGATGGCGCTTTCCTGGTGATGGCCGTCAATACCCTCGACCTGCCCGACAAGCGGGTGTATTTGGTGTCTGAGTATGAGCCTATCTACTGGGGAGATGATATGGGAACTGAATATCTAAGAGCAGGCTTTATAAAAGGCGACGACATCGTTTTTGACATAGAATTGTTCAACCCCGAAAACTCCTGCACCCAAGACCCCATATTCAAGGACGAGGAAATCAATATGGAGGATGCATTTAAACCATTGGAACCTCAACCCGACAATTCACCACGTTCCTGTCTTTCTCTATATGGCTATAGAAATTTTTTGGATTATCAACCCGTCATCGAATACAATGCAGAAAACAAGGAGATAACAATTCGGGAGGAAGTGTTCGTCTTCGATGGCCAGCAGTTCAAAGTGCAGCGTCTCCCTCCCGACATAACCCCCGACGAACAGACTGTTTGCAAAAGACTGACTGATATCCTTGAAGAGTATTTCTGCATGTACAATCAATACGACATGAAACAAAGAGACATCACCTCTAATGTCTCTTACGCAGACTTTGAAAAGTCTCTTGAGCAATTCAAGGACAAATATTATTCCAACAGCCTGAAAAACCTCAACGACAGCGTGATAGCATACCAGAATCAGCAACCAGAAGAAAACAGGTTTTCATACCATCTCAATGTATTTGACTATAATCTCATCAAAAAATGCGACTTCCCGAAATTCCAGTACATCAAACACATCTATAAAAAATCAGACAACGAATGTGTTTTGGAGTTCTATTACCGTCCAAACATCAGAAAGACAGAATGCAATTATTCAAGCATACTCCTGGTGAAAGAACGGGGAAACTGGTATATTGACGACTTTTTCGATTTCTTTGACACAGGCGACGACCCCCAGCCCGGACTAAAAAAATACATGAGAGACTATTTGAACGATCACCTATATAGGTATTAATCATATCCCGGGTTTTCCGGATTCTCCGGATTTTCCGGGTTTTCCGGGTTTTCCGGATTCTCCGGAGTTTCCGGAATTTCCGGAGTTTCCGGGCCTAGTGAGCAGCCAATACGACAGGGCGCCGCTCATCAGTCCGGCCAGTGCGTCGATGGCATAGTGGGCACGGATATACACGGTGGAAAAGAATAGAAGTATGGCGAAGGGCAACATACAGAAGAAAAGTTTCCGGCTTCGCCAGGCCAGAATCATCAGCACCGTGCAGATACTCACATGACTGCTGGGGAAAGCGGCGACAGGGCGCTCACCAGCCTCATGGGCCGACTCCACCAAGGAATAGAAGAACCCGTCGGCATAGCCAGGACAAGTCATACGGTCTTGATGGTAGTTGAAATAGTCGTGCAGATTGGGAAACACGCCCTCGGCTATCTGGTCCATTCCCACCGCCTCATAATAGAACTGAGGTCCGGTCACCGGCATCAGGATAAACAAGACATAATGCAGGAAAAACGCACCCAAAATCACGTAAATCGCACGCTCGAATTCTTTTTCCCTGAAAAAGAGATAATAAACGACCACCACAGCCACCAGAGGATAATAGGAACTGTATCCCAGGCACATCAACTCGCTGAAGAAAGCACTGGAACAATGCTGCGAGAAAAGCAATGCCGGCTGGCAACCAAAGATGGCCTGCTCCCATGAGGCAAACAAGTGGTCGAGATTGGGGAAAATGCGGTTGATTTCGAATATGTCGGGATACCACCGTCCAAGCAGCGTCACCTGCAGCCCGGCCCTGACCACACGCAAAGCCTTGCAAGGCATCAGGCGGTAAAGTCCCCACAATGCCAGCGTGCCACCCAGGATGCATACTCGCTGTGTGAGCATGCTGCTGGCATTGGGCAAACGGTGATACATGACAAGCACATACAACAGAGTGGCCAGCAGATAACCCATCACCACCCATTCGTATGCCATCAGGCCACGATGAGGATGCGTCTCTCTCACAAAAAAAGACTTGATCCTATTGCTCATCTCCAACATTCACTGTTTGCCAAATAAACACAAAACTAAGAAAACTATTTCAGCCAGCCATTCTCCTTATACCACTTCACGGCACGGCGCACACCCTCTTCCAGCAACACCTGTGGCTGGTAACCCAGTTCGTCGATGGCCGGACGGATGTCGCATCGCCAGTTGCGCTGACGCATGATATGATATTTGTCGTTGTTGAGGGCTGTCACCTTTTTCGTCAGCCGTCCCCAATATTCCCCGCAGAATGTCACCACACGCAGCACCCAGATTGGGGCTTTGATGCGGAGCAGCCATTTGTCGCCCAGTTCATGACGCAGATAGTCGCTGAAGGCGCGCGACTGATAAACCTCGCCGTCGCTCAGGAAATACTTCCTGCCGGTCACACCATGGTCGACTGCCAGATAAACGGCCTGCACCACATCGCTCACATAAACAAAGGTGATGTCCTGCTGGCGATAGCCCACCGAGAAATCCACATGCTGCTGGATGCTCTTGGCCATCATGAAATAGTCGCGCTCGCGCGGGCCATACACACCTGTAGGCCGCAGCACCACGTAGGGGAAATCCACGCCCTCGGCGGCCAGAGAGTCGAGAAAACGCTCCGCCTCCAGTTTGCTTCGCCCATAGGCAGTGTTGGGCTTGGGTGTGTCGCCCTCGAGGATTTCCTGATAAGGCTGCTGCTCACGTATAGGGCCATAGATACTCAGCGAACTGATATAGACAAACCGCTTCAGCGGCTGCTTGGTGGCCATGAGCGCACGCACAAAATATTGGGTCCCCAGCGTGTTGACACGATGGAAATCCTCAGCATGAAGGCATTTGGTCACACCGGCGGCATGAACCACATAGTCGAACTGATGGCCAGCGAGTTGCTCCTCAAGACGGCTCTGCGACGAAAAGTCCAATTCTATGAAATTTATCCGCTCATCCTGAAGATATGCACGCGAACTGGAGCCACGCACGGCGGCCCACACCTCCATGTCTCGTCGAAGACCCTCTTCCACGATATAACTGCCTATGAAACCACTGGCACCGGTGATAAGTATCTTGGCTTTCAATGTCGTATTATTCTTTAGATTCCACGATTTCGTGTTTTTTTTCTCGAATTGCTTGCAAAGTTAGCAATAATTTTGTTAATTTGCAGCAAACTAAAAAGCAAATACTATGGCAAAGGGTAAAAAAGGCGGAAAACGCATGAACAAGAAACAGATGACCGAGCTGCTGGTGAGTTTTTTCAAGTCGCAGCCAGAGGCCACACTGACGTTTAAGAATATTTTCAGGTCATTGCATCTGGACACCCATCCACTGAAGATGCTTGCCATCGATGTGATGGACGAACTGGCTTGGGACGACTTCCTGAGCAAGGTTTCCGACACCTCATACCGGCTGAACTTGAAAGGCCAGGTGCAGGAAGGAGTGTTCCGCCGCAAACCCAACGGCAAAAACAGTTTTGTGCCCGACGATGGAGGCAAGCCGGTCTTTGTGGCTGAGCGCAACTCCATGTTCGCACTCGACGGCGACCGTGTGCGCGTGCAGTTCAACGCACGCCGGGCCAACCACATCAAGGAGGCCATCGTGACCGATATCCTGGCTCATGCACGCGACACCTTCGTGGGCAAACTCCAGGTGGAGCGCGACTATGCATTCCTGGTGACAGAGAGCAATATCTTCGTACACGACATCATGGTGCCCAAGAAGAAACTCAAGGGCGGAAAAACGGGCGACAAGGCCGTGGTGCGCATCACCCAATGGCCCAGCAAAGACTCAAAGAACATCGTGGGCGAGGTAATCGACGTGCTTGGAAAGACCGGGGAGAACAATGTCGAGATGCACGCCATCCTGGCACAATACGGACTACCCTACAAATATCCGAAAAACGTGGAGGAGGCCGCAGAGAAGATTTCGGCCGACATCACACCCGAAGACCTGAAATACCGTGAGGACTTCCGCGAGGTCTGCACCTTCACCATCGACCCCAAGGACGCCAAGGACTTCGACGACGCACTCTCCATACGCCAACTAGACAACGGACTGTGGGAAGTGGGTGTCCACATCGCCGATGTGTCGCACTATGTGAAGGAAAACTCCATTATCGACAAGGAAGCCCAGAAGCGGGCCACCAGCGTCTATCTCGTCGACCGCACCATTCCCATGCTGCCCGAGCGCCTGTGCAACTTCATCTGCTCACTACGCCCCGACGAAGACAAACTCTGCTACAGTGTGGTATTCGATATGGACGACAACGCCAATGTGGTGAAATGGCGCCTCGTACACACCGTCATCCGCAGCAACCGGCGCTTTGCCTACGAGGAAGTGCAGCAAATCCTCGAGGACAACGGCGTGAAAGAGGGAACGGGCCAACCGGCTCCCCCTGCCCCCAAAGGCGGATACCAAGGCGAACTGGCCACCGAACTGATTACCCTCGACCGACTGGCCAAACGGCTCCGTGAGAACCGATTCAAAAGCGGTGCCGTGAAATTTGAACGCGAGGAACTGCATTTCGACATCGACGACACAGGAAAGCCCATCCGGTGCTATTTCAAGGTTTCCAAGGATGCCAACAAACTGATTGAGGAATTCATGCTTCTGGCCAACCGCACCGTAGCCGAGAGCATCGGCCGTGTGAAGAAAGGCCAGAAAGCCAAGACCCTACCCTACCGTGTTCACGATGCACCCGACCCACAGAAACTGGAGAACCTGCGCGAATTCGTGGTGAAATTCGGCTACAAACTGAAGACATCGGGCACCAAGGGCGCCATCTCGAAGAGCCTCAATGCGCTGATGTCCGACAGCGAGGGCAAGCGCGAGCAAAACCTCATCCAGACGGTGGCCCTGAGGGCAATGATGAAGGCGAAATACAGTGTCCACAACATCGGGCACTATGGACTGGCATTTGATTATTACACACATTTCACCAGTCCTATCCGCCGCTATCCCGACACCATGGTGCACCGCCTGCTCACACGCTATCAGCAAGGCGGGCGCAGTGCCAACAAAGACCATTACGAGGAATTGTGCGAGCACTCCAGCACAATGGAGCAGACGGCTGCCTTTGCCGAGCGCGACTCCATCAAGTACAAGATGGTGGAATTCATGGCCGACAAGATTGGCAATGTGTATAAGGCACACATCAGCGGCATACAGTCGTATGGCATCTATTGCGAAATCGACGAGAACCACTGCGAGGGCATGGTGCCCATGCGCGAACTGGACGACGACTACTACGAGTTCGACGAGCGCAACTACTGTCTGGTGGGACGCCGCCATCACCACAAATTCCAATTGGGCGACCCCATCGTAATCAGAGTCGACCGCGCCAACATCGAGAAACGGCAGTTGGATTTCACTTTAGCAGAATGATGGAAAAGAAGAAACAATTAGCTACTCCACACTGAAAAAAAGGTCCGGGGGAAATTTTTGTACCCACAGTGCATTTCTCTCACCACTCACCTCTCACCACTCACCACTAATATCAACTCCACACTAAAAAAAGTGATCCACTACACCCGCAAAGAGGAATATCTCAATACTTGGTCGCATGCAGCAGGCATCCTGCTGGGTGTGATTATAGGGGTGATTTTCCTCGTATGGTGTTTCCAGTCGGACAATGGTTGGGCACGGCTGGGTGTCATTCTATATCTTGTGGGCATGATAGGGTCGTATGTCACCTCTACGGTCTATCATGCCCTACCCGAGAAAAGTCGTTGGAAAGAGCGGATGCGGCGGTGGGACCATGCCGCCATCTACTGGCACATTGCCGGCTCGTATTCGCCCATCACACTGGTCGCTTTACGCGAAGATGGCATGTGGGGATGGGGGCTGTTTATTTTTGTCTGGGCTTGCGCCATCGCCGGAACCATCACCAGTTTTATCCGACTAAAGGAGCACAGCAACTTGGAGACCATTTGCTTCATTGGGATGGGGCTCAGTGTGCTCGTGGCTTTCAAACCTTTGCTCGAATGTGTATCTACCACGGCTGTGATCTGGATTATCGCCGAGGGATTCTGCTACATCACCGGGGCCATATTCTACAGCATCAACAAGCGGAGATATATGCACAGCGTCTTCCATTTCTTCGTGCTCGCAGGTTCGGTCTGCCACATCATCGCCGTCTGGGACGTGCTGTATGCGGTGCTGGAATAATTGACAAACGACATCAAAAACTATGAGTACATACATCAATATTGGGAATGCGGGATTCAGGTCTTCCCGAAACAGTGAATATATAGATAAATCGGGGCTGATTTCCGTCGTAAACAAAACGCTATTCACAGAACAGAGATTCAGCTGCGTCACCCGTTGCCGCCGCTTCGGCAAGTCGATGGCGGCGAAGATGCTCTGTGCCTATTATGACCACTCCGTGGATTCACGCAGTCTGTTCTCCGATTTGGAAATCGCAAACGACCCATCATTTGAGAAGCATCTGAACAAATACCCTGTCATCTATCTCGACATAACCTCGTTTGTTACGCGCTTCCATGAAGACGACATCGTGGGAAAAATCGACAAGGCTTTGAGGGAAGACGTGATGAAAGTTTATCCACAAGTGGAGACACGAGAAGATGACGACCTGATGGACGGCCTCATCCGCATAACTGCCGCCACAGGCGAGCAGTTTGTCTTCATCATCGATGAGTGGGACGCCATCTGCCGTGAGTTCAAGCCTGGCACCTCGGCCATGGACCGCTACGTGAACTGGCTGCGGCGGATGTTCAAGGAGGTGAATGCCAGCAACGTCTTCGCCGGTGTCTATATGACGGGCATCCTCCCCGTGAAGAAATACAAGACCGAGTCGGCGCTCAACAACTTCATCGAATATTCAATGGTGGAACCACGCCGGATGGCCCAATATTTCGGTTTCACAAAAGAAGAGGTGAGGACATTGGCAGAGAAACACGGTATGGATTTTGACGAGTTGGTGAAATGGTACGACGGATACCAAATTGGCGACGAGACATCGATGTTTAACCCCAACTCCGTGATACAAGCTATAGATGCAGGGCGATGCCGAAGTTTCTGGGCAAGTACCGGGGCATTCGATGCCGTGGCCAACTATATCCACATGAACTACGAGGGATTGAAAGACAACATCATCCAGATGCTGGCAGGAGGAAGGTGCAAAGTGAACACTACAAAGTTTCAGAACGATATGTCGGTTGTGCGCAGCCGGGATGACGTGCTGACAGTGCTCATACATTTGGGTTATCTCTCATTCAACTGGAGAAAAAATGAATGCTATATACCCAATTTCGAGGTGGCAGGGGAAATGTCGAACGCCGTGGAAAGCACAGACTGGACTAACGTGGTGAATGCTCTTGAAGCATCAGAACAACTTCTCCGTTCCACACTCGACGGCGACAGCGAGGCCGTGGCACGGGGGGTGGATGCCGCTCACGATGAAAACACGAGCATACTCTCCTACAATAATGAGAACTCGCTGGCCTGTGTGCTCTCAATCGCCTATTTCTATGCACGCAACGACTATGTTATCCACCGCGAGTTGGCTTCTGGCAAGGGCTTTGCCGACTTGGTGCTCCTTCCCCGAAAGAATGTGGATTCACCTGCCATTGTACTTGAGCTGAAATACAACCGCGACGCCGACAGTGCCATCGACCAGATTCACCGCCGCCAATATCCAGCGAAAGTGGCACAACACAACGGGAATCTGCTTCTCGTGGGCATCAATTACGACCGCGAGAATAAGACCCATGAGTGTCAGATTGAGACATGGAAGGGTTGACTCTCAGCTTCTATCTAATGATTTACTCTTAGAACCTCCATCTCACTTGCAATTGCAAGTCGGTTTTTGAGGAGCGGTCGATGAGCTGATAGCCGGATGAGATTTGTGAGCGGTCGAAATAATCGGTGGTGGAGAGTTGGGCAATCAGCATGAGTGCGGAGCCGATGTCGGCACGGGCAAAGAGTGAATACCGGATGCCCTCACCATCATACGACCGATAGGAATAATTGTAGAGCGGTCCGCGTTCATAGCCATAGACACGACTCTCATAGTCGTCGGTGCTGAAATAGCCCACGGTGGCACCGACGCGCAACCACGAGAGCGTATAGTTCACATTCTGAGCAACCATCCATCCCACACTGTTTTGCTCGAACTGGGAGGAGGCCACATCGGCAGACGTGGCAAATGCCCAGGCATGATGCGTAAGAGCGACCGTCAGCCTTCCTCGATGGGTGGTCTTGCCAATCAATGCCGTCACCTTCGAATTGTCGTACTCACGCCATTTCAGACGATAACGGGCCGTGAGCGTCAGATTCCCCACATGATACTGGCCTTGCAACATGTTATCCCATGCCCTCGACGAATGTGAAGCCTGGTATTTGGCGGCACCAAAATAAGCGAAATCGGAATAGGCCGTGAGTTGCCATCGACTGGATGGCTGCCATCTCACACCAAGATAGCCCCCCGTTTCGTTTTGCACACGTCCGCCCTCACTGAAACTTCTACTGTGCATCGAATAGTATTCCTTGCCATAGAAACGATAGAGCGCCATCACCGACAGACTCGACGACGGTGTCAGCGTCACAGTATTGATGGTGGCTATTGCCCCACAATCGCCCGTTGCCGTCTCGCCCGCAACAGCAACACGTGCCCTTGTGAAACCATAATCCACACTGACATTCCAGAAATTGTTGCCCCCGGGATAATACTGACGGTAGATTGCTGTCTTGTTGGGTTGTAAGTCGGCACCGTAGGCCGTATAGGTGGCCGTAGTTCCGAAATGAAAGCCATTCAACCGATAGTTGACATTTCCTCCCACGGTGGTCTCCCACGAATTATTCTTCTTGTTCATCTCTGTGGCGGTGCGGTGATAACCGTTGGTGACAACCGACGATATACTGCTGTCGCCATTCAGCGTGGCGTCTATCTTGCGATAGGACACAAATGCACTTACATCCAAGCCATGGGCCACAGTCACCGTGGCTGCGGCACCCTGCAAATAATCGGCTGTGTAACGTGAGGTGTGTGCCCGCAGACCGTATGTACGGTTGGAGAACGACGACAGCACTGCAGCCTTACCCAGGCTGAAGTCGTTGTTCATCACCAGTCCCATGCCAAACGAGGCACGATAGCGCCCCACGGTGAGCGATTTTAAACGTCCCATCTGATGAGCCTCGGCATAAAAGGAGTAGTTGTCGTAGCCGAGGTTGTTTTTATTCGCAAAAAATGGCTCCCCCGCATCCTGTGACCCGAGGATACCGATTTTCAGACGATTTGAGTAGGAGAATCGATACCTGACAGAATGGCTATACTGATATCCGAGATAGCCATCATGGTCGCCACGACGCTCATAAAACGGCACATTGCCCGTCAGCAGTACTTCATGATGACCATATTTAAATATGTTTTGTAGCGTTGGGAGGTTTTTCTTCTGTTGTTCACCACAAAAGATAAAATAGGTGAGCAGACAACGGGTATTGTAATCTATCGAAGGTATCATCGCCAACTCGCCCAACGACCGCATCCCGCCATACTGATAGACGTATGCCTGGATGTCCTCTATCTGCTGGTCGCTGAGGAATGGCAACTGCTGCAAGTCCTCTCGGGTGGCGATGTTCACATCGATGGGGTCTTGCTCCAGGGTACAGAGCACCTCGTAGGCATCTTCGCCCCAATCTGCCTCCACATCATCAGCAGTAATCATCTGTTGCCAAAAAAACTCCCACGGATGTTCTGTTGTCTGCGCAATGGTGCAGAGACAACAGAGCAACAGTGGAATAAAGGTGAGACGGCGGAGCATATTACCTCTCCATAAGCCCCATAATCTCATCGTCTGTGGCGAGATTGAAATCGCCGTTGAAAGAATATTTGAGTGCGGATGCTGCCAACGAATAGTCCAGACACATCTGGTCGTCGCCGGGGAACGCACCGACACTGTGTATCAGGCCAGCAGCAAAGGCATCGCCCACACCCATCGGGTCGACCATGTCCTGCACGTCGTAGATGCGTGTGGAATACAAATGTCCATCACTCCACAGAAGGGCGGTGAGCAGGTGGTGACTGGCACTCACCTGATTGCGCATGCCCATCAACCACTTCCGGCAACGAGGGAAGCGGCGGTGGATATCGTCGAACCAACGGCGATAAGGGTCGAGGTCCATCTTGTAACTGGGGTCGACTGCCTCGAAAGGAATCTTGGGGTGACCCGTGAGGAACTCAAACTCGATGACATCGCCAAACATGATGTCGGCGTACTCCAACATTCCACTCAGCGTCTCCACCGGACGGGCACCGGGATAGCGCCATAGATTCTTGCGGTGGTTGATGTCGAACGAGATGGTCAGACCCATCTCATCGGCAATGCGCAAGGCTTCGAAAGTGGATTCCGAGGCATTGGGAGTCAGCGCGCCAGCAATACCTGAGGTATGAAATACGGAGGCGCCCTTGAGCACCTCATGCCAGTCGATCATCCCCGGCTGAAGAAGCGAAAACGCCGAGTTGGCACGGTCGTAGACCACAGTGTTGTTGCGAAGGGCGGCGGCACCCTCAAAATAATATGTTCCCATGCGGTCGCCCTGAATCAGCACATGGTTCACATCCAGATTGTACTCACGCAGCATCATTTTGGCCGCCAGACCTATCTGGCCCTTGGGCAGGCAGGTCACATACTCCACATGATTGCCCAGGGTGGCCAGCGAGATGGCCACATTGGCCTCGCTGCCGCCAAAATTGCCTAATAATTCCTCACCTTGTGTAAAACGCTTATGGCCACGCTTTGAAAAACGCAGCAACAACTCTCCGAAAGTAACTATCCTTCCGCTCATCTCCAATATTTTTAATATTTAGTCAAATGATTTTGCAAAAGTAGACAAAAAAAACGATACACAACACGGAAAAGGGAAATAAATGAAAATTCATTTTGTAGTTTAAGCGGTTTGTAGTAACTTTGCGCACAATTAATACTAAACAGCACATCAACATGAGTTTTACACGTCTGACTGCTGCTGAGGCAGCATCATTAATCAAAAACGGAGAGAATCTCGCACTCAGCGGTTTTACCCCTGCTGGAGTTGCCAAGGCCGTAACAAAAGAACTTGCAAAAATCGCAATTGCGGAGCATGAGGCCGGTAGACCTTTCCAAGTGGGCATCTTCACTGGCGCCTCCACCGGTCAGAGCACCGATGGTGACCTTGCCAATGCACAAGCCATCAAGTATCGTGCGCCCTACACCACCAACCCCGATTTCCGCAAGCATGTGAACTTGGGTGAAATCCACTACAACGACCTGCACCTGAGCCACATGGCACAGGAACTGCGTTATGGTTTCTACGGTGATGTGGACTGGGCTATCCTCGAGGTCTGCGACATTGAGGAGGAGGATACATACTACAAGGCATACCTCACTGCTGCCGGTGGCATCAGCCCCACAGCCGCTCGTCTGGCCAAGCGCATTATCCTGGAGTTGAACTCATTCCATAACCCCAACGCCAAATTCATCCATGACGTTTATGAGCCACTGGATCCTCCTTACCGTAAGCCCATCCCCATCTTCAATGTGGGCGACCGCATCGGCAAGCCTTACGTGGAGATACCCAAGGAGAAACTCGTGGGTGTGGTGGAGTGCAATATCCCCGACGAGGCACGCGCATTCAAGGACAGCGACCCCGTGACCGACCGTATCGGATACCTCACCGCTGAATTCCTCGTTGACGAACTGCATGCCGGACGTATTCCCAAGGAATTCCTGCCGCTGCAGAGTGGTGTGGGCAGCACCGCCAACGCCATCCTCGGTGCACTGGGAGCCGACAAGCATGTGCCCGACTTCAACATCTACACTGAGGTCATCCAGAACTCTGTCATCGACATGATGCTTACCGGACGTGTGAAAGACGCCTCGGCCTGCTCGCTCACTGTGAGCAATGAGTGCCTGATGCAGGTTTATGACAATATGGACTACTTCAAAGACCACCTCACACTGCGCCAAAGCGAGATTTCCAATCACCCGGCAGTCATCCGCCGACTCGGTGTCATCGCCATCAACACTGCTATTGAATGCGATATCTATGGCAATGTCAACTCGACACACATCAGCGGTGTGAAGATGATGAATGGTATCGGTGGCTCAGGCGACTTCGAGCGCAACGCTTACCTGAGCATCTTTACATGCCCATCCACAGCCAAGGGCGGACTCATCAGTTCGATTGTACCGTTCGTGAGCCATCAGGATCACTCTGAGCATGATGTCAACATCATCGTCACCGAGCAGGGTGTGGCCGACCTGCGTGGCAAGAGCCCACAGCAGCGTGCACAGCACATCATCGAGCAGTGTGTACATCCCGACTACAAGCAGTTGCTCTGGGATTATCTGAAACTTGCCAAGGGTGGTCATACACGCCATTGTCTGACAGCAGCATTTGCCATGCACGACACGCTCGCACGCAAGGGCGACATGCACCTGACAGACTTTGCAGAATACGTAAAATAATTTCTCACACCTTGCATCAATCAACAAGCGGCTGGACAGCAATGTTCATGTCGCTTGTTTTTTTTATGGGCGAGAGGTGAGAGTCTTCAAAAACTGATATCCTTCACCGACCGTCCTTTGGCGAAACGGCAAAGATCCACCCAATTCCATATCCCGCGCACGCGGCCGCGCTCACTATACTGCCAGATGTCGTAGCGTGGCTTTCCCTTCAGCACAGGTGCATGATTATAACTGGCTATAAACAAATAATAATTGTCAAACTCTGGCGAAAGATATTTGTTGTAAAAATTCTCGTTGCAGTAGATTATCGGCGACTTGCCATAACAGGACTTGGCCGCAGTGAGAAACTCAAGCAGACATTTTTGTATATCGGCGCGGCTGAGGCCACGCATGCCATCATCCTCCACGTCGACCACAGGCAACAAGTCCTGAAGGTCGCGGTCCACGACTTTGTTGAAATGCTCAAACTGTTCTTTCCCCGAACTTCCCTTGTGCAGGAAATGATATGAACCCACCTGAAAACCCGCCTCGCGTGCGTTCTTCACATTCGAGGCATAGCGGGGGTCACGGCGTTTACGGCCCTCTGTGGCCTTGATATACACAAATTGGATATTGGTGTTGTGGCGAAGCACATCCCAATGGATACGCCCCTGATGACGGGAAATGTCTATCCCGTCGTAGCCTGTGGAATAATTGCCGGAGGTCAGGTCTTTGTAAGGCCATTGGGAATCGTCGGAATAATCTCCACCAAAATGCGACATAAATTGACGATAGCCCCAAAATGCCACCGTCAACACAATCACCACAGCCATCACCCATCTCCACAGAGACCAGTTTATTTTCCTTTTCTTTCGTCGCTTTGCCAAAACCAATCAATCTTTCTTGGAAGGTGCAAATTTATAGTTTTTGACCAACATGTACAAGCAAAATAAGAAAAAACACACCAATGATAATGGATGATTTTTGCCACCTCCAAAAAAAATTTCATCAAAAATTTGGTATTTCCCGTCGATTTTGCTAACTTTGCACCCGCAAAACTACGCCTTATCGGCATAGTCGGGCTTTTAGCTCAGTTGGTTAGAGCAACAGACTCATAATCTGGAGGTCCCAGGTTCAAGCCCTGGATGGCCCACGTGAGAAAGCAGCAACATCGCGTTGCTGCTTTCTCGGTTTTAGGGGGGGCGGGAGTTCCGGAGTCTCCGGAATCTCCGGATTTTCCGGATTTTCCGGGGCTCGCGATTTTCCAGGAATCTCCGGAATCTCCGGGGTCGCCGGGCTTTCCGGAATCTCCGGAATTTCCGGATTTTCCGGGTTCTCCGGGATCTCCAGCTTATCCGGGGATTCCGGCCTTTTTGAGAATTTCTTTCAGTCGGGCGTTTTCTTTGCGCAGGTAATCTATCTCTGCCGCCTGACGCTCAATGATTTGTCGCTGGGTTTCGCGCTGCTCCAGCCGGGCAGCGGTCATGCGCTCACGGATGCCTCCTTCGGTGGTAAACTCTCGGTCTTTGCGCTCCATATATTTAGCCATTGCCTTATCCACCTGATGACACAGACAGATGGCCATATTGGCCAGTTCTTCATCGTTCATGCGCGCCATCAAAGGAAGATAGTCCTCCCAAAGGGTGTGCTCTTGACAAAATCGGTGCAGACGGTCGAAGCGCTCGTTCTTTCCGAACCATTCTGTCATGCCTTTTCGCTTCAGATAGTCCTGATAATCCTCTAATAGTTCAAGGTTGCTCCCTCGGGCTATGCCCAACAATTTCAGTTCTGTCTCAGTGGATGTCTGACCGTCGGTGCTGCCTTCAGCGATATTCTGCTTGGTGCTGCGTGCTGCTTGTACCATCTGGTCAACAGTGCGGTCGCCATAGCGAGGCAGGTAGCGTTGACAGAAAACCTGAGTCAGTTGATATAGTATGTCGCTCCGCTTGTAAAACCGCAGTTCGGTGTATACCACAGCCTTGCGCATCACACTGGCAGTACCGTCGGCATAGTGCTGGATATTAGGCTGTCTTGTGATGGTGGAGTCGCTCATAAATGTAATAAAAATTCAATGATTTTACTATGGTTTTCCTGGCTACAAAAATACGCAAATTCCATCAAATAGCATTAAATTTTTTGAGAAAAAAAGCGCCAGATATTATTTTTTTTGTTTTTTGGGGGCGGGAGAGCCCGGAAAATCCGGAAACTCCGGAAAACCCGGAAACTCCGGAGAACCCGGAAAATCCGGAGAGCCCGGAAAATCCGGAATCCCCGGAAATAGCATCCTCTCTCCCCATGAAAAACAAAAAAATGGTTATTTTTGATGAAATGCGACAAGAAATCATTACCTTTGGGCGTTAATTTCGCATGATACGCCCAAAGACATAAATATGGACGAAAATTTCGACATCAGAAACAATACCCCCAGCAAGGCAGAGAAAGACTTTGAGAACGCCCTGCGCCCTCTCCGTTTCTCCGACTTCAGCGGTCAGTCTAATGTGGTGGACAACCTGCGCGTGTTTGTGGAAGCAGCCAAATACCGCGGCGAGCCTCTCGACCACACACTGCTTCATGGTCCGCCGGGACTGGGAAAAACCACGCTGAGCAACATCATCGCCAACGAACTGGGAGTGGGATTCAAACTCACCAGCGGTCCGGTGCTCGACAAGCCCGGCGACCTGGCCGGCATCCTCACCTCGCTGGAGCCCAACGATGTGCTCTTCATCGACGAGATACACCGCCTGTCGCCCGTGGTGGAGGAATACCTCTACTCTGCCATGGAAGACTACCGCATCGACATCATGATAGACAAAGGTCCGTCGGCCCGGTCGATACAAATCAGCCTCAACCCCTTCACACTGGTGGCAGCCACCACGCGAAGCGGTCTGCTCACCGCCCCCCTGCGTGCCCGTTTCGGCATCAACATGCACCTGGAATACTATGAGCCGGCCACCATCAAGAAGATTCTGAAACGCTCGGCAGGCATCATGGGTCTGGCCATGGCTGAGGAGGCAGCAGAGGAAATCGCCCGCAGAAGCCGTGGCACGCCCCGTATTGCCAATGCCCTGCTCCGCCGCGTGCGTGACTTCGCACAGGTGCGAGGCAACGGAAGCATCGACCTGGAAATCGCAAAGATAGCCCTGACAGCACTCAACATCGACGAGTATGGCCTCGACGAGATAGACAACAAAATCCTGCTCACCATCATCGACAAATTCCGCGGCGGACCGGTGGGCATCAGCACCATCGCCACTGCCATCGGTGAGGATGCGGGCACTGTGGAAGAAGTGTATGAGCCTTTCCTCATCATGGAGGGCTTCATCAAGCGCACACCCCGCGGCCGCATGGTCACCGAACTGGCATACCGCCATCTGGGGCGCAATCCCTATAAATCACCCATCCAACAAGACCTCTTCAGCCAATGACCACAGCAATTTTCGCAGGCAGTTTCGACCCCTTCACCATCGGACATGAAGACATAGCAAGGCGGGCCCTCCAGATAGTGGACCACCTGGTGATAGGCGTGGGAATCAACGAGCAGAAAAAATACTGGCTCAGCACCGACGAGCGCATCAGCGCCATCACCCAACTTTTTGCAGACGAGCCACGGGTGACAGTGAAAGGCTACAGCGACCTCACCATCGACTTCGTGAAGCGCGAGGGCGCACAGTTTGTGGTCAAAGGCGTGCGCAGCGTCAAGGATTTCGAGTATGAGCGCGAACAGGCCGACATCAACCGTGAAATAGGCGGACTGGAAACCATCCTGCTCTGCGCCACACCCCAACTGGCCCACGTCAGTTCGACCATCGTGCGCACCCTGGCCCACTTTGGAAAGGACATCACACCCTTTCTTCCACAACAGAAAAAACCCTAAAACCCCATCAGAATGATTACCTACAACAGCGAGCGTGTCAGCATGCCCAAAATCAAGCGCCGGCAAGTCACCGCCTGGATCAAAGCCGTGGCAGCATCCTACGACCGCCAGGTTGGCGAAGTGGGATACTTGTTTGTCGACGACGAGAAAATACTCCAGGTCAACAACGAATATCTGGGACATGACTACTACACCGACATCATCACCTTCGACTACGACGAAGGCGACACCATCAACGGCGACATCATCATCTCGCTCGATACAGTACGCTCCAATGCCATACAGCAAGGCACCAACTATGCCGACGAACTGCACCGAGTGATTATCCATGGCATCCTGCATCTCTGCGGCATCAATGACAAGGCGCCCGGAGAGCGTGAAATCATGGAAGCCGCCGAGAACAAGGCTCTGGAAATGCTCTCTACCATCCATCCGTAAACACTTTACCAACCATATAAACATCCAATTTATCCGTCATGAAAAAAATCATTTTTATGGCTGCTGTCCTCGTTGCCTGCACAGGGTCTGCCCTGCGTAACAACGAACAGCAGAAAGAAGATACCATACAAGACAAGGTTGTCAGCACCGACACCACACCCCAACAGCCCTCAGACAAACCACTAAGCAAGACCGCACAGTCGATGGCGGCACAGGGAATGGTCAATATCCACGACGTGGACCCCACCATCGAGGTCAGCCTGATGTACTCACGGCCCGACAACTTTACAGGCCGCGTGCTCTACGATGACCTGCGCGAGGGATACCTGCATCCCAAAGCCGCCAAGGCTCTCGCCCAGGCACAGCAACACCTCAGGGAATTGCGCCCCGACCTCACCCTCATCATCTTCGACGCCACGCGCCCCATGAGCATCCAGCAGAAAATGTGGGATGTGGTGAAAAACACGCCCAAATACTTCTACGTGAGCAATCCCGCCCGAGGCGGAGGCATGCACAACTACGGGATGGCGGTAGACATCTCTATCTGCAAGGTGGGCGGCAACAAGCCCAATGCCATCGATACCATCCCCATGGGCGCCACAGTCGACTTCATGGGCGATATCTCCCACATCGACCACGAAGACCTGCTTGTGTCGCGCCACCGTATCACCGAGGAGGCAAGAGCCAACCGGAAACTGTTGCGGGAGGCGATGGCCGCCGGAGGGTTCAAACCCCTCCGCACGGAATGGTGGCATTTCAATCTCTGCACACGCGAGGAGGCCAAACGCTATTATAAAGCCATCAAATGAACGACGAAAAAACCTGGCTTTTTATCAACGAACACCGAAACGATGACGTGCGCCTGCTTGCTCTGCAGGGCGCACGTCATACGGATATGGATTTACCCTTTGTCCTGCGACAAATAGCCGGATGGCAGGCTGCGCGCCTGAAAATACCTTCATGGGCAGCATGCGAGCGGATTCTTTATCCGCAACACCTCTCCATGGAGCAATGCTCGTCGGAACAGACAGCCTCCTACAAAGCCAATATCTGCCGCAGGCTCTTCCCCGCCGACAGTCAGCGAAGCACGCTCACCGATCTCACCGGGGGACTGGGGGTGGACTTCTCATGGATGGCCAGGGAATTTCACAATGCCATCTATGTGGAGCAACAAGAGACGCTCTGCCAACTGGCCCGGCACAACATGCCGCTACTGGGACTGAAACACGCACAGATACTCAACACCGACAGTGCCACGGCACTGAATACCATCCCACAGTCTGACATGATTTTCATCGACCCGGCACGGCGTGACCAACACGGCGCGCGCACGTTTGCCATCGCCGACTGCCAACCCGATATCCTGGCATTGGAGGACATCCTGCTCAGCAAAGCCGATGTGGTGATGGTGAAACTGTCGCCCATGCTCGACTGGCACAAAGCAGTGGAGGAACTGGAGCGCAATCACCCGGGCGCCGTGAGGGAAATTCATATCCTGGCCGTGGCCAACGAGTGCAAAGAACTCCTGCTGGTGCTGTCGGGGAAAAGAGAGAAGACAGAGACCACCATCTATTGTCACAATGATGCACAAGAACTGGTTTTCGGCATCGAAGAGACCGACACACAGCATACCGGTGCCTACATCGGCGGACTCGACGAATGCAGGACATACCACTTTCTCTACGAACCCAACGCCGCGGTCATGAAAGCCGGAAACTTCGGCATCCTCTCCAGCCGATGGCCAGTCAGACCACTGGCACACAACAGCCATCTCTTCCTCTCGGACAAAAGGCTGAATGACTTCCCCGGACGAGGTTTCCAAATCGACCGGGCAGGCAACATGAGCAAGCAACAACTCCGACAACTCACCAAAGACATCACAAAAGCCAACATCACGGTAAGAAACATGCCTCTCGACGTGGCCCAACTGCGACGAAAACTACATCTGAAAGAGGGAGGCGACACTTACATCTTCGGTTCCACCACCGAGGATTGCACACACGTGCTCTTTGTGTGCAGAAAAATATAAAAATCGCACATAAATTTGGCCAAGTCAATGATTTTGTGTACTTTTGTCGGATATATTAATCCGTGTATATTAAGTAGAATTTACGATTTATGTCTGCTGTAACAATTAAAAAAGTTGAGACCAAGAAGGATCTCAAGCGATTCATTGATTTTCATTATGAACTATACAAGGGTGATCCATACGATGCCCCCAACCTTTTCAGCGACGACCTCAACACCCTGAGCAAGGACAAAAACGCGGCCTTCGAATTCTGCGAGTCGGAATACTACCTGGCTTACAAAGACGGGAAACTGAGAGGACGCGTGGCTGCCATCATCAACTATAAGGCCAATGAGAGATGGAACCGCAAGGTGGTGAGATTCGGATGGATAGACTTCTACGATGATATAGAAATCTCCACCGCACTGCTCGACGCTGTCGCTGAATATGGGCGCTCGAAGGGCATGAACGAACTTGTGGGGCCTCTTGGCTTCACCGACATGGACCCGGAGGGAATGCTGACAGACGGCTTCGACCAACTGGGCACCATGGCCACCATCTACAACTACCCGTACTATCCCAAACACATTGAGCAAATAGGCGGATTTGTGAAAGACAACGACTATGTGGAATGCAAAGTCATGATACCCAACAAAGTGCCGGAAAGATATGCCAGAATCGCCGAGATGATACAGCGACGCTACAACCTGCACGTGAAGAAAATCACCAAAAAAGACATTTACGAGGAAGGGTATGGCGTGAAAATCTTCCAGACGCTCAACGAGAGCATGAAAGACTTGTACTGTTATTCAGAACTGTCGGAGAAACAAATCAACCAATATGTGGACATGTACTTGCCTTTTGCCGATTTAAGTTTGATGACGGTGATAGAAGACTGGAGTGTGGAGCCTCATAAAGTAGTAGGAGCCGGACTCACCATCCCCTCGCTCACACGGGCCTTGCAGAAATGCCATAAGGGGCGCCTGTGGCCCTTCGGATGGTGGCATGTGCTCAGAGCCATCAAATACCACAAAACCAACATCGTGGACCTGCTGCTGGTGGGTGTACTGCCCGAATACCGCAGGAAAGGCGCCAACGCGCTGCTCTTCTCCGACCTCATCCCGCGCTATGTGGCCTACGGTTTTGAATGGGGCGAGACTCACGTGGAGATGGAAACCAATGTCAATGTGCAGAGCCAGTGGGAAATCTTCGACACATCCATCCACAAGCGCCGCCGCTGCTACAAAAAAGACATCTGATGCCCTAAAAAACTGAGAAAACGACAAGAAAATGCAAGAAGAGAACGACATATTCTCACCCGAGAACCAACAGACAGAATACACCGACGACAACATACGCACGTTGACCGGCATTGAGCATATCCGCACAAGGCCGGGCATGTATATCGGCCGACTGGGTGACGGCTCACTACCCGAGGACGGCATCTACGTGCTGCTCAAGGAGGTGATAGACAACTCTATCGACGAGTTCAAGATGAACGCCGGCAAGCGTATCGAGATTGACATCGAAAATGGCTTGCAAGTGCGGGTGCGCGACTATGGACGTGGTATTCCACAGGGAAAACTCATCGACGCGGTGAGCGTGCTCAACACCGGCGGAAAATACGACTCAAAGGCTTTCAAGAAAAGCGTCGGACTCAACGGCGTGGGCGTGAAGGCCGTCAATGCTCTGAGCAGCCGGTTCGAGGTGCGCTCGTTCCGCGAGGGACAGGTGCGAAAGGCCACTTTTAACCGAGGCGTGCTGCAGACCGACAGCACTGAGGCCACCACCGACGAAAACGGCACCTACATCTGGTTTGAGCCCGACAACACCATGTTCAAGAACTACCATTTCCACGACGACATCGTGGAGAACATGCTGCGCAACTACACCTACCTCAACACCGGACTCACCATCATGTACAACGGCCGGCGCATCCTGAGCCGTAACGGACTGGAAGACCTGCTCAACGACACCATGACCAGCCCGGGCATCTACCCCATCATCCACACCAAGGGCGAGGACATCGAAATAGCATTCACCCACACCAACCAGTATGGCGAGGAATACCACTCGTTTGTCAACGGCCAGCACACCACACAGGGCGGAACCCACCAGAGCGCCTTCAAGGAGCATATCGCCAAGACCATCAAGGAATTCTCGGGAAAGAACTTCGAATATGGTGACATACGCAACGGACTGGTGGCCGCCATCGCCGTCAACATCGAGGAACCCATGTTTGAGAGTCAGACCAAAATCAAACTGGGTTCGCTCACAATGAGTCCCGATGGTGTATCGGTGAACAAATACGTGGGCGACTTCATCAAGCAGGAGGTGGACAACTACCTGCACAAACATCCCGATGTGGCCGAGGCAATGCTCCAGAAAATCAGCGAAAGCGAGAAAGAGCGCAAGGCCATGGCAGGCGTGACCAAACTGGCCCGCGAGAGGGCCAAGAAAGCCAACCTGCACAACCGCAAACTGCGCGACTGCCGCATCCACTACAGCGACACCAAGAACGACCGAAAGGAGGAAAGTTGCATCTTCATCACCGAGGGCGACTCGGCCAGCGGAAGCATCACCAAGAGCCGCGACGTCAATACACAGGCCGTGTTCTCGCTGCGCGGAAAACCTCTCAACTCTTTCGGACTCACCAAAAAAGTGGTCTACGAGAACGAGGAATTCAATCTCTTGCAGGCGGCACTCGACATCGAGGACGGACTCGACACACTGCGATACAACAAGGTCATCGTGGCAACCGACGCCGATGTCGACGGCATGCACATACGCCTGCTTATCATCACTTTCTTCCTGCAGTTTTTCCCCGACCTCATCAAGAAAGGACACGTTTACGTCTTACAGACACCGCTGTTCAGGGTACGCAACAAGCGCACAAAAATCAAGGACAAGACCATCGTGGCCGAAGCCGACGCCAAGTTGGCACCCGGCGAGAAAAAGAGCGACTTCGTGGTGAAATACTGCTATAGCGAGGAGGAGCGCCAGGAGGCTATCCGCACACTGGGACCCGACCCCGAAATCACACGCTTCAAAGGACTTGGGGAAATCTCGCCCGACGAGTTCGTACACTTCATCGGACCCGACATCCGGCTGGAGCAGGTGACACTGCACAAACACGACCAGGTGCAGAAATTGCTGGAATACTACATGGGAAAAAACACAATGGAAAGACAAAATTTCATCATCGACAATCTGGTGGTGGAAAAAGACATACCTGAAGAAGAAATATGAAAAGAATGAAATCAATTTTTGTCACAGCCTTGATGCTGCTGACAACGACAGGGATATACGCCCAGTTTGGAAACAGCCCCAAAAGGGCAGGAAACAGCCCGATATACAAACTTCAGATGGCTGAGACGTACATATCCAACCTATATGTGGACGAGGTGGACGAGGAAAAACTCGTGGAGGATGCCATCAAGGGAATGCTCGAGAAACTCGACCCCCACTCCACTTACTCCAACGCCAAGGAAGTGAAAAGCCTGAACGAGTCGCTGGAGGGCAACTTTGAGGGCATTGGCGTGCAGTTCAACATGATGGAAGACAGCCTCGTGGTCATCCAGACCATCTCCAACGGACCGTCGGAGAAAGTGGGCATCGTGGCCGGCGACCGCATCGTGCTGGTCAACGACACGGCCATCGCCGGTGTCAACATGTCGAAAGAGGAAATCATGAAAAGACTGCGTGGCCCCAAGGGTACCAAGGTCAACCTGGGCATCGTGCGCCCGGGCATCAAAGATGTCCTGACTTTTCTCGTCACCCGCGACAAAATCCCCATTCACACCATCGACGCCTACTACATGATCCGGCCGGGTATTGGATACATACGTGTCGAGAGTTTCGGTGGCAACACCTACGACGAGTTCATGGAGGCCATGAACAAACTCGAAGCACAGGGAATGAAAGACCTCATCATCGACCTCCAGGACAATGGTGGTGGATACCTTCAGACTGCTGTCACCATTGTCAACGAGTTTCTCAGCAAAGGCGACATGATTGTCTATACCGAGGGACGGAAGCAACCACGGCGGGAATACTTTGCCGACGGGAAAGACCGCCAGTTCAATGGCAAAGTGGTGGTGCTCATCAATGAGTACAGCGCCTCGGCATCGGAGATTCTCTCGGGAGCCATCCAGGACCAGGACCGCGGACTCATCGTGGGACGGCGATCGTTTGGCAAGGGACTAGTGCAGCGGCCAATTGAATTCCCCGATGGTTCCATGATTCGTCTCACCATCGCCCACTATTACACTCCCTCCGGGCGTTGTATCCAGAAACCCTACACCAAGGGCAACCAGAAAGACTATGCCAAAGACATCGAGAACCGATACAAGAATGGTGAATTCACCAATGCCGACAGCATTCACTTTGCCGACTCACTGAAGTGCTACACCCTGCGCGAGAAACGCACAGTCTATGGCGGCGGTGGCATCATGCCCGACATTTTCGTGCCCCTCGACACCACAAAATACACCAAATTCCATCGCCAACTCTCGGCAAAGAGCCTCATCATCAATGCCAATCTGAAATACATCGATGAAAACAGAAAAGCCCTGAAGAAAAAATACAAGACTTTCGAAAAATTCAACGACCAGTTTGAGATTCCACAGGATGTGGTGGACGGCATCCTGCAAAAAGCCACAGAGGCCGATATAAAGCCCACCGACGACGATGAACTGCAGCAGACCCTACCCTATCTACGCACGCAACTGAAAGCGCTCGTGGCACGCGATTTGTGGGATATGACGGAATATTTCCGAATCATGAACGAGACCAACAATATCGTCATGAAAGCGGTCGAGCAATTCTAAGGCCGGCAAGCAAGCATAAGTAGCGTCATGCCTCAGTATATCATACTCATTTTACGTCCCCTGGAATACTGGGGCATTGTGACCGCTGAAATGAAATGGGTGGACTCACTGTGCCAGTATATGATTCTGGGGCGGACAGTGAGAGCGGAACTGCTGAGTGAAGACCAGCCGGAGGAATTGCGGCAAATGGTCACACTCTGTGAGGAACTCACACCCCATCAACTGTACTCAAGGTATGCCAACAAGAAAATGTTCCGGCGGGAGCAGGATTTCTGGGATTCCACTGACAGTATCCTAAAACAGCATACCAAGAGAATGGCGGACATGAGAATAGGGAAAATCGTCAGACTGGCCGACAGCCTTGACATTCCCATTCTCTATGCGCCGACCGAAAAGACTCCGCTGCATATCACCAACCGCCTCTACCTGCAGCCCGACACCGTCATCACACCTGTAATGAACTTCCGCCGCCACGGCGGAGGCACCGAATACCGGTTGCAACTACGATTCGACGGACAACTCGAGGAGCATCCCTCGGAACATGAAATCGCCGTGCTGACCTACAATCCGGGGATGTTCGCCTTCGACAATCATATCTACATCATGGGTGAAAGCCACAGCGGACAATTGCTGCTGCCGTTCACCAAGAAACCCGTGGTGGCCATACCCCGAAGAATCGAGAACGACTACTTCCGCCGCTTTATACTGAAGAACGTGGCGAAAGTGGAAATACACACCATAGGATTCGACATCGATGACATTCACAAGCCACTTCATCCCCACCTGACTCTCGACACCACCGTCGATGGACATCACATTCTGACACTTCGGTTCTGGTATGGCAACGAGAGTTATGTTCCCGACAACCAGGCTGTGGGCAGGGTGAAACTAAAAGAGGAAAACGATAGTTTCCACTTCACAAGGCTCATACGTGACACCAAGAGGGAGCGCCAGTATATCGAACAGCTATGCCTTACGGGGGTGCAAATCGCCGCCCAGGGCTACATTTTCTTCGATTCTCTCGCCAAGATGATTGACTGGCTCCGGCAACACGGCCCCCAACTCCGCCAGCAAGGATTCGACATCATACAACCTTCCGACCAAGTCTACCACATTGGGCCGCTCAGCGTGGAACAAAGTGACACTTGGAACGGCGACTGGCTGCAGACCGATGTGACCATCGTGCTCGATGAGGGCCGGCTCCGCATTCCCTTCCGCGACCTGCGGGAGTCAATCCTGAGAGGAGAACAGGAATATATGCTGCCTACGGGCGAAAGACTGCTGATTCCCGGTGAATGGCTGCAACGCTACGCCAACCTGCTGCTCATCGGAAAGCCCAAAGGCAAGGGTTTCCAAAGGCATAGCAGCCAACTCACAGAGACCGAAGAGGTGAAAAAGCAGAAGCCTCAAAACACCATTCCCGCCACCATCCCTGCCAAATTACAAGCCACCCTGCGCCCGTATCAAGAAAAGGGATATAAATGGCTGTGGCGCAATTTTCAGGCACGGACAGGCTGCTGTCTTTCGGATGAGATGGGACTGGGCAAGACGCTCCAGACCATTGCCTTGTTGCTGAAATACAAAGAGACGGCAAAAACTGCCAGCACACCTCAACCGATGCCGGGATTTCTCTTCACGGAAGAGGAGATGATGGGCAGCATGGCGACGGAGAAGGACGATGTGGATGTTTCCACACCTTTCCTCACATCGCTCGTCGTGGCACCGGCTTCGGTGGTTCACAACTGGAAAAACGAACTCTGCCGGTTCGCACCATCGCTGCAGGTATGCTTATATACGGGTGATGTGAGCAGGCGGCGCGACATACAGAAAGTACTGACAAGCCACGACATCGTGCTGACCACCTACCGCACTTTGCTCAACGACATCGACTATCTTTCGGAAGTGGAATTTGGCATCGTGGTTTTCGACGAAAGTCAGGCTTTCAAGACTGCCACCTCGCAGATACACAAGGCCGTCTTACGCCTGAAAAGCCTTCACAGCATGGCGCTGAGTGGTACACCCGTGGAGAACAACCTGAATGAACTGTGGAGCCTGATGAGTGTCCTGAATCCCAACTTGCTGGGCGATGCCCGCAGTTTTCAGCAGACATTCATCAATCCTATTGCCCGGCAAATGGAGGAAAGCCGTACAGCATTGCTGCGGCGGATGATTGCCCCCTATTTCCTCAAGCGCACTAAGGGTGAGGTGCTGAAAGACCTGCCACCCAGACAGGACGAGGTGGTGATATGTCCCATGACCGAAACGCAAGTGAGCAATTACGCCGAGGAACTCTCGCGGGCTCGGAACGAATGGATGGATACCAATGTGCAGGAGTCGCGACGACAAATCAATATGCTGACAGCCATCCAGCGACTGCGGCAGATAGCCAATGGGGAGGGAAAAATGTGTGTGGTCTTCGAGCAACTGGAAAACCTGAGAGGAACCCGCCACAAAGTGCTTATTTTCTCAGAATATGTCAGTCTGCTGGAACGTGTGGGGCAAGAAATGCAACTCCGCGGATGGTCGTACGAAATGCTCACAGGACAGACCCTGCGCCGCGAACAAGTCATCGCCCATTTTCAGAACGACATCGACTGCCAGTTCTTCCTTATCTCACTAAAAGCCGGTGGTGTGGGACTCAATCTCACCGCCGCCGACTATGTCTTCCTACTTGACCCATGGTGGAATCTGGCTGCCGAGGAGCAGGCCATCGCACGCAGCCATCGTATAGGTCAGCACCATCCCGTCTTCGTCTATCGCTTCGTGGCAGAGAATACACTTGAAGAGCAAATCCTATCCCTTCAGGAACGCAAGCAGACTCTCATCGACAGCGTAATGCCATTTATATTGAGATAAATCGGAATTTTCGGAGTATTCGGAATTTTCAGAATTTTCAGAATCCTCCGATTACTCAGATTACTCAAAAAAAGACCATTCCCCTCATCATGTAAATGGCTGGGGGAATGGTCTTAATTAATCGATAACGCTGTGTCTCATCCAACGAGTCACAACAGACATCTTAGTCGGCCAGTTTGGCTTTGATGAACTCGCGGTTGAGGCGTGCGATGTTGGCGATGGTCTCGTTCTTGGGGCATACAGCCTCGCAGGCACGGGTGTTGGTGCAGTTGCCGAAGCCCAGTTCCTCCATCTTCATCATCATTGCCTTGACACGCTTGGCGGCCTCAGGACGTCCCTGTGGCAGCAAGGCGAGCTGGCTCACCTTTGAACTGATGAACAGCATGGCAGAGCCATTCTTGCAGGCAGCCACACAGGCACCACAACCGATGCATGATGCGCAGTCCATAGCCTCGTCGGCATCCTGCTTGGGAATCAGGATGGCATTGGCATCCTGTGCCTGTCCGGTGCGCACGCTGGTATAGCCACCAGCCTGGATAATCTTGTCGAAAGCACCACGGTCGACCATACAGTCCTTGATGATAGGGAAGCCTGCAGAACGCCAAGGCTCAACGGTGATGACATCGCCATCGTTGAATCTGCGCATATACAACTGGCATGTGGTGGCTCCACGCTCGGTTTTGCCATGTGGTGTACCATTGATATACAGAGAGCACATGCCGCAGATACCTTCACGGCAGTCATGGTCGAAAACGAAAGGCTCTTTGCCCTCGTTGATCAGTTCCTCATTGAGAATGTCGAGCATCTCGAGAAATGAGGTGTCATCTGGAATGTCTTTCATTTCATGAGAGTCGAAATAACCCTTCTCACGTGGTCCGTTCTGACGCCAGAACTTTATTGTAAAACTGATATTTTTAGCCATTGTTTTTATTAGTTAACAAGTAAACGAGATACAAGTAAACAAGTTATTTGTTATGAGACTTGATAAGAGATGCTAACATACGATGTTTGTCATTCGCTTATTACTTTTCTCGTTTACTATATTATTATTAATGTTATTTTATTCTATCGTATCAACTCCTCAACTAGTTCTTATAATTTCGTGTCTGCACCTTGATTGCCTCATACTCAAGAGGTTCCTTGATGAGTTCAGGAGCCTTGTCATCGCTGCCCTGATACTCCCAGCATCCCACGTAGAAGAAGTTCTCGTCGTCGCGCTTGGCCTCACCTTCCTCGGTCTGGTATTCCTCGCGGAAGTGTCCACCACAACTCTCATTGCGCGAGAGGGCATCGTAAGCCACCAACTGACCCATTGTGAAGAAGTCGCGCAGGTGAATGGCTTTGTCAAGTTCGATGTTCAGGCCCTCTTTCTTTCCAGGAATGAAGAGGTCGGTGTCGAACACCTTGCGCAGTTTCTTGATCAGTTCAATACCTTCCTTCAAGCCCTCGGCGGTACGGCCCATACCCACATGTTCCCACATGATATGGCCCAGTTCCTTGTGGATAGAATCCACACTACGCTTGCCTTGGATACCCATCAGGCGGTCAATCTCTGCCTGCACGCCACGCTCAGCCTCGTCGAACTCGGGCAGGTCGGTGGAAATGCGTGGCCAGATAGACTGGTCGGCCAGGTAGTTCTGAATGGTGTATGGCAAAACGAAATATCCGTCGGCCAGACCCTGCATCAATGCAGAGGCACCCAGACGGTTGGCTCCGTGGTCGGAGAAGTTGCACTCACCGATAGCGAAGAGACCCTTGATGGAGGTCTGCAACTCATAGTCAACCCAGATACCACCCATGGTGTAGTGCACAGCGGGGAATATCATCATTGGATAGTAATATTTCTCGCCATTGATTTCCTTGGCAAGTTTGCCGGGGAACACGTCGGTGATTTCCTCATACATCTCGAAGAGGTTGCCATAGCGCTGCATGATGACATCGATGCCCAGACGGTTGATGGACTCGGAGAAGTCGAGGAACACGGCCAGACCGGTATTGTTCACACCGAAGCCCTTGTCGCAACGCTCCTTGGCGGCACGTGAGGCCACGTCGCGTGGAACGAGGTTACCAAAAGCGGGATAGCGGCGCTCCAGATAGTAGTCGCGGTCTTCCTCGGGAATCTCATATCCTTGCTTGGTGCCGGCCTGCAAGGCTTTTGCGTCCTCCAGTTTCTTGGGCACCCAGATACGTCCGTCGTTGCGGAGCGACTCCGACATCAGTGTCAGTTTCGACTGCTTGTCACCATGTACTGGAATACAGGTGGGGTGAATCTGCACGTAGGATGGGTTAGCAAAATAGGCACCCTTGCGGTAGCACTGTACGGCTGCGGTACAGTTGCAACCCATGGCGTTGGTGGAGAGGAAATAGGCATTGCCGTATCCACCTGTGGCGATGACCACTGCATTGGCCGAGAAGCGCTCAAGTTTGCCAGTAACGAGGTTTTTGGCGATGATACCACGGGCACGTCCGTCGACGATGACCACGTCTTCCATCTCATAGCGGGTGTAGAGTTTCACCTTTCCGGCCTGCACCTGTGCGCTGAGCGAAGAATAGGCACCGAGCAGCAACTGCTGTCCTGTCTGTCCCTTGGCATAGAATGTACGCGACACCTGAGCGCCACCAAATGAGCGGTTGGCAAGCATGCCGCCATACTCACGTGCGAATGGCACACCCTGGGCCACACACTGGTCGATAATATTGTTGGAAACCTCTGCCAGACGATAGACATTGGCCTCACGGGCACGGTAGTCACCGCCCTTCACCGTGTCGTAGAACAGACGATATACTGAGTCGCCATCGTTCTGATAGCACTTGGCGGCATTGATACCACCCTGTGCGGCGATAGAGTGTGCACGGCGCGGGGAGTCTTGAATGCAAAGGTTGATAACATTGAAGCCCATCTCGCCGAGGCTGGCTGCGGCACTGGCACCTGCCAGACCTGTACCCACCACGATGACGTCGAGTTTCAGTTTGTTCTTCGGGTTCACCAAACGCTGATGAGCCTTGTAATTGGTCCATTTCTCTGCTACTGGACCCTCAGGAATTCTGCTATCTATTTTCTTAGTCATAATATTCTGAATTTAAAGTTAAAGATTAGGCACAGCAGAGACTTGGTGCGATTTTAAATGCAAAGGCAAGCGTCACGATGAGGAAGCAACCCATCAAGATGGTCACATATACATAACCAATCTTCTTCCAGCGCTCAAACCAGATTTTTCCACTCAGACCGAGTGTCTGCATGGCGCTCCAGAAACCATGAGTGAGATGGAACCAGATGGCAACAAACCAAATGATGTAAAGTACCACGAATACTGGATTGGAGAATGTTTCCTGTATCCATCCGAAACCATCAGTGGGGCTGAGGGCTAAATGCATGCCCACCAATTCGGCAAACATCATGTTGTACCAGAAATTGAAGAGGTGCAACAACAGTCCGAGCAGGATGATGATACCCAGCACAAGCATGTTTTGCGATGCCCACTCCACTTTTGCGGGCTTGTCAGTCACCGCATAGCGCTCGCTACCACGGGCACGGCGGTTCTGCATCGTGAGCAAAAACGCATAAACAATGTGAATGACAGCAAGAGCGGCCAAACCGAGAGTTGCTGCCACTGCGTACCAATTGGAACCCAGCAGTTCGCAAATCCAGTTATAGCCATCTTTTGAGAACAGTGCCGCGACGTTCATACAGCAGTGGAACGTCAGGAACAGGATAAGGGCAACGCCAGTGACCGACATCACCACTTTCCTACCAATAGATGAATTCAATAACCACATAAATGATTGAGATTTAATTGTTTGAATGTATAATTAATGTATATTTTATAGTATTCTACATGGTTAAAGATGCCAGGCAACTCACCGGTTTTTGATGTTTCGCATGACATTTAGAATGCAAATATAATACTTTTTAATGAATATTCAAATTTTTTTGTGGTTTTTTAATAATTCATAAAACGAATCTCAGATTGACTGATATTTTGATTCACATATTGAATGATGACTTTTTACGACAATATCAATTCTTTGAGGAATGGTCTTTTCACTGATTAACAGAACCTTGTTGTATGCTTACCTCTTCTGGATTGCTTTCATTTAATTTGAATTGGATGGGCACGTGGCATATACTCCGGATAGGTGTGTCGTTTTTCATGCCCGGCTTCCATTTGGGCATCAATCCTATTACACGCACGGCCTCTTTGTCAAGTAATGGGTGAACGCCTTGGAACACTTTGATATTGCTGACTGAACCGTCTTTTTCAACCATAAAAGACACAACAACCGTACCCTGTATCTTGTCTTTTTTTGCCTCTTTTGGATAGTGAATGTTTTTTTTAATGAGTTCAATCATGGCTCCATATCCACCGGGGAATGAGGGTGTACTCATGTTTTCATCGAGTATTATTTTTGTGAAAGAATAGGGGGCGCTGTCATCAGCAATGCCACGCTGGCGATTGGGCTGTTGCTGCATCTGATAGGTGATGACACCACCACGGAGCAGGTCTTCGTGCTCCAGATAGTTCTTGTCATAGGGCTGTCCGTTGAAGGTCATTGTCCCAATGTATCGGTTGTCACCGCTATTGTCGTGCGCATGGATAACGAGCGTCTTACCTGTGGGAAGATGGAGTGTCATCTTGTCGAAATAGGGCGTTCCGAGCACATACTGTCCGCTCCCCGGGCATACGGGATAGAACCCCATGGCCGAGAACACATACCAAGCAGAGGTCTGTCCGTTGTCCTCATCGCCGCAATACCCATCGGGCTGTGGTGTGTAGAGACGGTCCATCACTTCCCTCACCCAGTATTGCGCCTTCCACGGCTGGGCGGCGTAATTGTATAGGTAAATCATGTGCTGGATAGGCTGGTTGCCATGTGCGTAATTGCCCATGTTCATGATTTGCATCTCACGAATCTCGTGGATGACGCCCCCGTAATAACTGTCATCGAAAAGAGGCGGCACGTTGAACACTGAATCGAGCATCTGCACGAAGACGTCTTTTCCACCCATGAGACGTATCAGTCCCTCGGGGTCGTGGAACACCGACCAGGTATAGTGCCACGCGTTTCCCTCGGTGAAGGCATCCCCCCACTTCAACGGACTGAAAGGCTTCTGGAACGACCCGTCGGCATTGCGCCCGCGCATCAGCCGGGTCTCACTGTCAAACACGTACTTGTAGTTCAACGCCCTGTCGTAGAACGGCAACCACTCTGTCACATCCTTACCCAACTGCTTGCCCAAGCGGTAGATGCACCAGTCGTCGTAAGCGTACTCCAGGGTGCGGGCCACGCTCTCGTTGATGCCGATGTCATAGGGCACATAGCCCAGTTTGTTGTATTGCTCGTAGCCCAGGCGTCCTGTCGACGGCACCGTGGGGTGAACGGCATTGGCACCATACACGACGGCCTCCCATAAGGTTTCGATGTCGTATCCTCGCAAGCCTTTCAACCAGGCGTCGGCCACCACAGAAGCCGAGTTGTTGCCCACCATGCAGCCACGGTGGCCGGGACTTGCCCATTCTGGCAGGAAGCCACTTTCCTTATAGCAGTTCACCAGTCCCTCCTGCATCTTCACGCTCATCTCGGGATAGAGCAAGTTGAGCAGCGGGAAGAGGGAGCGGAAGGTGTCCCAGAATCCTGTATCGGTGAAATAATACCCTGGGCAGACCTCTCCGGTATGGGGACTGTAGTGAACCGGTTTTCCATCGGCATCCATCTCATGGAACATCCTTGGAAAGAGCACCGAACGGTACAGGCAGGAGTAGAATGTCCGCAGATGGTCGGCATTGCCGTCTTCCACCTCGACACGCCCCAGCACCTCGTTCCACCGCTGGCGCCCATCGGCCTTGACTTCATCAAAAGAGCGATGGCCAAGTTCCTGAAGGTTGCGGAGGGCCTGCTCCGGACTGATGAATGACGATGCAACTCTCAGAATCACCTGCTCTCCCCTTTTCATCGGAGGGAAGCCTATGACGGCTCCCGTATGGTTTCCCCAGACCTCTTTCTTGCCTTCCACCAGTCCGTCGGTTTCAGAATAGCATGCCTCAAAGGTAATCGGATGTGAGCAGTCGATGACAAAAAAGTTTTGGAAGTTTTCCGGCACCCCGCCGGAGTTCTTGGTCGTGATGCCTGTCACACGGCGCCCATTGGAATCCACAGCCACATGTGAACCTGCATCGAAGGCGTCGACAACGACTCGCGCCTCCTTGGTCTCTGGAAAAGTCAGCCGGATAATAGCGGCGCGTTCGGTGGGTGTGATTTCCGCCGTGACATCCCAGTCGGCAAGATAAACCTTATAATAATAGGGCTTGGCCACCTCGGCCTTGTGCGAGAACCACGACGCCCGTTCATCCTCGTTGAACACAGTGCGTGTGGTGGGCATGATGGTAAACTGTCCATAGTCGTTGATCCAGGGCGATGGCTGGTGCGTCTGTTTCAGTCCGCGTATCTTGTCCTCCGTATAGACGTATTGCCACCCGTCGCCCATCCTGCCTGTCTGCGGGGTCCAGAAATTCATTCCCCAGGGCATGGCGATGGCTGGGTATGTGTTACCTGTAGAAAGGGAATGTTTCGACAGCGTGCCCACCAATGTCGACACATAGTCCACTGGTTCGGCATATAGTAGATGGCACAAGGCCAACGCTGCCATGATAAGGGTGACTTTCGCTATTTTCATATTTACAGTAGTTGTGCTTGATGATTCAGTGCTTGGATGAACAAAAGGATTCCTATGCTGTGTGCTGCAAATATACGAAATAATCCATTATTCACAAAAAAAAGTGGTTACATTCTGAGACATAAACCGCCGAGACCTTTGCGGGGGTCTCGGCGGCGGATATGGCTCGTTAGTGTGGATACTTGTCAATCCTTCTCGATAAGAACAACTCATAACGCCCTCAACTTGTGATTTGATTTGAGATTTGAGGTTTATTCTACCCTCTGTGCATTTCTCTCACCCCTCACCCCTCACCTCCATTATCTAAATCATTATTCACAAAAAATACACCATGATTTTAGAAATTGCAAAAAATTCCCTAATTTTGCAGACAACAAAGCAACTACAGCATGATAATGAAATACGATGTGGTGGTGATAGGAGGCGGCCACGCCGGCTGTGAGGCAGCGACGGCAGCCGCCAACATGGGTGCCCGCACCCTGCTTGTCACCATGGACATGAACAAAATAGCCCAGATGTCGTGCAACCCGGCCGTGGGTGGCATCGCCAAGGGGCAAATCGTCAGGGAAATCGATGCCCTGGGCGGCCAGATGGGCATTGTCACCGACGCCACGGCCATCCAGTTCCGCATGCTCAACCGCTCGAAAGGCCCCGCCGTGTGGAGTCCGAGGGCACAGTGCGACCGCGGCAAGTTTATCTGGAAATGGCGCGAGATGCTCGACCAGACTCCCCTGCTCGACATCTGGCAAGACCAGGTAGAGGAACTGCTGGTGAAAGACGGCGAGGCCATCGGCGTGCGCACCATCTGGGGAGCCGAGATTTATGCGCGCAGTGTCATCCTCACCGCGGGCACGTTCCTCAACGGACTCCTGCATATCGGCCGGCACTCGCTGCCAGGAGGCAGAATCGCCGAGCCGGCTGTGACACGCCTCACCGAGAGCATCGCCCGCCATGGCATCGCCACCGCCCGCATGAAGACTGGCACACCCGTACGCATCGACCGACGCAGTGTCCACTTCGAGGACATGGAAGTGCAGGAGGGTGAGCACGACTTCCACAAATTCAGTTTTCTCGGAACACCGCGCCCTCTACGCCAACTCACCTGCTGGATTTGCTACACCAATCCTGCCGTACACGAGGTGCTGCGGTCGGGACTCGCCGACTCGCCACTCTACAACGGGCAGATACAAAGCATCGGACCACGCTATTGCCCGTCGATAGAGACTAAACTCGTGACCTTCCCCGAGCGCGACCAGCACATGCTCTTCCTGGAACCCGAGGGCGAGGATACCAACGAGATGTACCTCAACGGCTTCTCATCGAGTATGCCGATGGACGTGCAGGTCGAGGCACTCAGGCAGATTCCAGCACTGCGCGACCTGAAGGTGTATCGGCCGGGCTATGCCATCGAGTACGACTTCTTCGACCCCACCCAACTCAAGCATTCCCTCGAATCGAAAGTCATCCCTGGACTGTTCCTCGCAGGACAAGTCAACGGCACCACCGGCTATGAGGAGGCCGGTGGACAAGGTACGGTGGCGGGCATCAACGCAGCCATCCGCTGCGGTGGCGGAAAACCATTCGTCATGCACCGCGACGAGAGTTATATCGGTGTGCTCATCGACGACCTGGTGACCAAAGGCGTCGACGAGCCCTACCGCATGTTCACCTCACGCGCAGAATACCGCATCCTGCTCCGACAGGACGACGCCGACGCACGACTCACCGAGAGGGCCTACAACCTGGGGCTGGCCACACGCCAACGCTACGACTGGTGGCTGGAAAAGAAACAGGGAATCGACAAAATCATTCAACTCTGCCAGAACACCAAAATCCGACCCAAAGAGGTGAACAGCCGACTGGAAAGCCTCGGCACTACCCCACTCCACGTAGGATGCAAGGCCATCGACCTGCTGGGAAGACCACAAATCGACCTCGCCATCCTGGCCGACATGGTGCCAGCACTCAAGGAGACCATCGACAACCTGCCCAACCGGCGTGAGGAAACCGCCGAGGCTGCCGAGGTGCTCATGAAGTACAAAGGATACATCGAGCGCGAACGACTCATCGCCGACAAGATGAGACGACTGGAAGACATCAAAATCAAAGGTCATTTCGACTACAAGAACATGACGCAAATCTCCATCGAGGCACGCCAAAAACTGGAGCGCATCAACCCCGACACGCTCGCACAGGCCAGCCGCATACCAGGTGTCTCACCCAGCGACATCAACGCCATGCTCGTACTCATGGGAAGATGAAAAGAGATGAAAAATGAAAGATTAAGATTGGAAAATGGGAAAATGCGTTAACCCAAAAGGGTGTTTATCCACTTCAAACTTCAAACTAAATGAGCCGTTTGAAAGTAACTATAGATTTAACAACTCCAAACTTCAAATTCCACACTCCACACTGAAAAAACATTTCTCTCACCTCTCACCCCTCACCTCTCACCCCTCACCCCTCACCATTTTGTAAAATATTTTTCATTGTTCCACGTGAAACATTATTCATCAAACCACTATAAAAATGAACAACCAAATCCTATTAGACAACCTCAGGTGCATACCTGACTTCCCCATCAAGGGAATCAATTTCAGAGACGTGACCACACTGTTCAAAAGCGGCGAGTGCCTCAGAATCATGGTGGACGAACTGTATGAAATCTACAAGGACAAAGGCATCACCAAAATCGTGGGCATCGAGAGCCGTGGCTTCGTCATGGCCTCAGCACTCGCAGTAAGACTGGGTGCCGGCATCGTTCTCTGCCGCAAGCCGGGCAAACTGCCCGCCGAGACCGTCCAGGAAACCTACACCAAGGAGTATGGCACCGACACCATCGAAATACACAAGGACGCCATCACAGAGGACGATGTCGTGCTGCTCCACGACGACCTCCTGGCCACAGGCGGAACCATGAAGGCAGCCCTCGACCTGGTCAAGAAATTCCACCCCAAGAAGATGTACATGAACTTCATCATCGAACTGGTCAACGAGGGTCTCGACGGCAGAAAGCCCTTCGGCAACGAAGTGGAAATCACATCCCTCATCGAGGTATAAGTCCTATAAGACCCATAAGTCCTATAAGACCCATAAGTCCCATAAGTCCTATAAGACCCATAAGTCCCATAAGTCCTATAAGACCCATAATACTCCCCAAAAATTGTTTCACGTGAAACGCCATCACCATGCAAGACGAAACCCTAAAAGCAAGACTCAAAAACATCGTCGATAACATGCCCGAGCAACCGGGCAGTTACCAGTATTGGGATGACAAGGGGGAAATCATTTACGTGGGAAAGGCCAAGAATCTGAAACGCCGTGTCGCCTCCTACTTCCACAAGGAAGTGGACAGATTCAAGACGAAGGTGCTGGTGAGCAAAATCAAGAACATCACCTACACGGTGGTGAAAAGCGAGGAAGATGCCCTGCTGCTTGAAAACTCGCTCATCAAGAAATACAAGCCACGCTACAACGTGCTGCTGAAAGACGGCAAGACATACCCCAGCATCTGCGTGACCAACGAGCCTTTCCCACGTATTTTCAAGACACGGACCATCAACCGCAAATGGGGCACATATTTCGGCCCCTACAGCAATGCCGCGCCCATGTATGCCGTGCTCGACTTGATCAAGAAAATCTACAAGCCCAGGGCATGCAATATGGCCGTGCTGCCGGAAAAGGTGAAAGAGGGCAAATACAAGCCGTGCCTCAAATACCACATCCATGTGTGCGACGGACCATGCATCGGCAAGATAAGCCATGAGGAATACCTGCAAAACATCCTTCAGGCTCGCGAGATACTCAAGGGAAACACACGAAACGTCATCCGGCAACTCACCGACGAAATGCTACGTCAGGCTGCCCAACTCAGATTCGAACAGGCTGAAATCATCAAACAACGGATACTGCTCATCGAGAACTATTGCGCCAAAAGCGAGGTGGTCAGTTCCACCATCAACAATGTCGATGTGTTCAGCATTATCAACGATGAGCATTCCGCCAATGCCTATATCAACTACATGCACGTGGCCAACGGCAGCATCAACCAGGCTTTTACTTTTGAATACAAAAGAAAACTGAAGGAGACCGATAGCGAACTCCTGGTGATGGCCATCACGGAAATCAGGAAACGTTTTGGCAGCACATCGCGCGAGATCGTACTGCCCACACCTATCGACTGGACGCCAGAGAATGTGACAATCACCGTCCCGCAGAGAGGCGACAAGAAGCATCTGATAGAACTGTCGGAGATGAACGCCAAACAGTACAAGGTGGACAGAATCAAACAAACCGAGAAACTCAATCCCGAACAACGGCAGACACGACTGATGAAAGAGTTGCAGAATGCCCTGAAACTGGAAAAAATGCCATATCACATAGAGTGCTTCGACAACTCCAATATCAGTGGAAAAGACGCTGTGGCAGGATGTGTGGTGTTCAAAGGCATGAAACCCAGCAAAAAGGATTACAGGAAATACAACATCAAGACGGTGGTGGGGCCTGACGATTATGCCTCGATGAAAGAAGTGGTGTATCGCAGATATTCACGCATGATTGAGGAAGAGACTCCCCTACCCGACTTGATTATTACTGATGGTGGAAAAGGACAAATGGAAGTGGTGAGACAGGTGGTGGAAGACGAATTGAATATAAAAATACCGATTGCGGGACTGGCAAAAGACGACAAGCACCGTACCAACGAACTGCTATTTGGTTTCCCTCCAGTAGTGATTGGGATGAAAACCGACAGCGAACTCTTTCATATACTCACCAATATCCAGGACGAAGTACACCGCTATGCCATCACCTTCCATCGTGATAAACGAAGTAAAAGCGCCTTGCATTCTGAATTGGACAACGTCAAGGGCATAGGGCCAAAGACAAAAGACAAATTGCTCAAGCACTTCAAGTCGGTGAAAAAAATGAGGGAAGCCAGCCTGGAAGAACTCACGGAAATACTTGGCCAAGCAAAGGCAATACTCCTTTTTGAGTATTTAAAAGAAGGAAAATAATTGTTGGGGCAACACACCCTACCCCCTACCCTATCCCCACACTCTGCGATGAATGGAAATAAAACCGTTCACGGAGAATATTCCCAATCCCAAATACAAAACCACGTATAGAATTATTTTTGCGCTTTCTCTTGGAAATGAAAAAGAATTGTCGTATTTTTGCGGTGTATAACCAGAGAAACAACTATGCGCACAGTCATACAAAGAGTATCTGCCGCCAAGGTGGAAATCAACGGCCAATGTAAGGCCGAAATCAACGCTGGTATGCTCATACTTTTGGGAATCTGCGAAGAAGATACGGAAGAAGACATCGACTGGCTGACAAGAAAAATTGCCAACCTGCGGATTTTTGGCGATGAAAACGGTGTCATGAACAGGTCGGTTCTTGACGTAGACGGCGAAATCATGGTCATCAGTCAATTCACACTCTTCGCATCATACAAAAAGGGAAATCGCCCGTCCTGGCTCAGGGCAGCAGGTCACCAGAAGGCCATCCCAATGTATGAATTATTTTGCAGCCGATTGTCCGAGGCCATCGGAAAAACAGTCAAAACAGGCGAATTTGGAGCCAACATGAAAGTTTCACTCTGCAATGATGGGCCTGTTACCATCTGCATGGACACCAAAAACAAGGAATAACATGGCTGAAATCACCATTCGCGACGCACAAAGAATGATAGACAATTGGATCAGGGAATATGGTGTGAGATATTTCTCTGAACTCACCAATATGGCTTGCCTGACAGAAGAAGTAGGTGAATTGGCAAGAATCATGGCCAGAAAATACGGCGACCAGAGTTTCAAGGCAGGCGAAAAAGGCAATCTGGGCGAGGAAATGGCCGATATCCTGTGGGTTTTGATGTGTCTGGCCAACCAAACTGGCGTTGATTTGACCGACGAACTCTTCAAGAGTATGGACAAAAAGACCAACAGAGACAGTCTGCGACACATCAGCAATCCCAAACTCATCACATAGAAAATCATTAACCATTAAAATTAATTATATGCAAAACAACCAACCTCTGAGCAAATACGATGAAGTATTTCTCAAATACAAGACAGAGATCGACGACGCTGAAGTGCGTGAGGCTGTTAAGAAAATCATAGCCGAGAAAGTGCCCGAAAACGACACGCTGGAAATCAAGAAATTCCTTCTAGGAAGCGTGGAACTCACTACACTGAAGACCACCGACAGCGACGAGAGCGTCATGGCTTTCACCGAGAGAGTCAACCAGTTTGAAGCCACCTACCCCACCCTACCCCATGTGGCAACAATATGCGTATATCCCTGCTTTGCAAAAATCGTCAGCCAAACACTGGAAGTGGATGGTGTGGAAGTGGCGTGTGTAAGCGGTAGTTTCCCCTCCTCACAGGCATTGATAGAGGTAAAAGTGGCAGAAACAGCACTGGCAGTGAAAGACGGAGCCACCGAAATCGACATTGTCATGCCAGTAGGAAAATTCCTCAGCGGCGACTATGAGGGTGTCTGCGACGACATTCAGGAGCTGAAAGCAGCATGCGGCGACAAGGCCATGAAAGTGATTTTGGAGACTGGTGATTTGGTCACAGGCACCAACATCAAAAAAGCATCCATTCTCTCGATGTATGCTGGTGGCGATTACATCAAGACATCTACGGGCAAGGAGAAAATATCCGCCACACCCGAGGCAGCCTATGTGATGTGCCAGGCCATCAAGGAATACTATGATGAAACGGGCATACAAATCGGTTTCAAGCCTGCCGGTGGCATCAATACTGTGACCGATGCACTGACCTATTACACGATAGTAAAAGAGGTTCTGGGCGAAAAATGGCTCACCAACAAGTGGTTCAGAATGGGTACAAGCCGCCTCACCAATCTCCTTCTCAGCGAAATTCTCGGCGAAGAGACAAAATTCTTCTAATATCACAAAAATCCCCTGCCGCCTGGCAGGGGATTTTTTTTTCTAGGAATACTAGTCATCCTAGGAATACTAGGGCTTCTAGGAATACTAGGGCTTCTAGGAATACTAGAGCTTCTAGGAATACTAGAAATCCTAGCTCTCCTAGACTACAGACTCCTTAAAGCCACAAAATCAAGATAGGCTTTGAGGGCTTCCGAAACTTCGGGATTCTTGATATGGTCTGTAATATACCTACGTGCTATCTGGCTATAATCATCCATACGTTTCACGGCATAGTCGATACCTCCACGCTCCTTGGCATATTCCACTAAAACGGCAATCTCATCCTCATTGACACTGCCATTTTTCACTTTTCGAGCCAACTTCATCATGGCTTCTGAGGGAGAATTCTTCAGGGCAAAAATCACGGGAAGTGTCAATTTGCCCTCAGCCATGTCATTGCCGGTGGGTTTACCAATCTCCTTCGAGTCATAATAGTCGAAAATATCGTCGCGAATCTGGAAAATCATACCGATAGAATGACCAAATTCCTTGGCTTCCGACACATCATCGGCAGATGCTCCCACAGACAAAGCACCATTTTGGGCACAAGTGGCAAAGAGAGAGGCTGTTTTTTGGCTGATAATGCGGTAATACACCTCTTCAGAAATATCTTTATTGCTAATATTATCCAATTGAAGCAACTCACCGTTTGACAGTATCTGACCCAATTGCGCCAGACTGCTGATAATCTCGGTATGTTTCGACTGGGAAACATAAAATAGGGCCGTGGAGAGAATATAATCACCCACCAAAACCGCTACCTTATTATTAAAGGAAGCATTGACAGAAGCCTGTCCACGGCGCTCACTACTCTCATCCACCACATCATCGTGCACCAAACTGGCGGTGTGAAGCAATTCAAGGCCCACGGCGGCATGTTGGGTCACCTCATTGATGTCACCCAGATTCTTGGCTATAAGCAAGGTCAGGAGTGGACGCATACGCTTTCCGCCACGTTGACGGATATGCGATAAGGCTGATTCCAAAATACCTTCCGTATGTGAAAGAGACTTCTCAAACAGAATGTTGAAATCAGATATTTCCTTTTCGATAGGCTTTTTGATAATTGACAAATAGTCCATAGTCTAGAATTTTGATACAAAATTACAGAAATTATCTAGAATAATAAAAAAAAGTTGTAATTTTACGCAGAAAAAATCAAACCTATATGAGCAAACTATTTCTTATCGACGCCTACGCATTGATTTACAGGTCGTATTATGCCTTCATCAAGAACCCACGTATTAATTCCAAAGGAGTGAACACATCCGCTGTTTTGGGGTTTTGTAATACACTGCACGAGGTATTGGAAAAGGAAAAACCGGAGTATCTTGCGGTTGCCTTCGATCCTCATGGACCCACTTTCAGAAGCGAGGCTTTTCCTGCTTATAAGGCACAAAGAGAAAAGACTCCAGAGGATATACTCATTGCTGTTCCCATCATCAAGGACATTTTGAAAGCGATGAACATACCCGTACTGATGGCTGATGGATATGAGGCTGATGATATTATAGGAACACTTGCCAAACAAATCAAAAAAGAAGGTTTGCAGACTTTCATGCTCACGCCCGACAAAGATTATGGGCAGTTGGTCGGTGAAAATGTGAAAATCTACAAGCCAAGATATGGCGGAGGATATGAAATTGTGGGTGAAAATGAAATCCGACAAAAATATTCCATCCAATCTGCCGAACAAGTAATCGACATTCTTGCTTTGATGGGCGATTCTGCAGATAATTTCCCAGGATGTCCTGGGGTAGGGGAGAAGACCGCCATCAAACTGGTCAATGATTTTGGGAATGTGGAAAACCTGATTGCGAATACCGCACAGCTGAAAGGAGCACTGAAGAAAAAAGTGGAGGAGCACGTGGAAGACATCACCATGTCGAAATTCCTGGCTACCATCAAAACTGATGTGCCTGTACCATTCGACCTCGAGCAGATGAAGGTCACCACTCCAGACGAACAGAAATTGCGCAGCATTTTCAGCGAACTCGAATTTAAGACGCTCGCCGAAAAATTTCTGGGCAACCGCCCACAACCCGTCAAAAAATCACAAATTCAACTCGATTTATTTGGAGAATTTTCGACCGACAGCCAAGAAGAAGAAAAAAAATCGAGTTTTGAGAGCCTAAAAACCATCAATCACAATTATCAACTCGTTGAAAATAAGGAAGATATTCAAAAATTATGTGATTTTTTGTTGACAAAAGAATTTTTGAGTCTAGACACGGAAACAACTTCGACCCATCCAATCGACGCAGAACTGGTGGGTTTGAGTTTTTCAGTGAAAGAATTCGAGGCTTTTTATGTCCCCATTCCCGAAAATCGGGAGAAGGCACAGGAAATAGTAGAAATTTTCCGGCCACTCTACGAAAATGAGAAAATTTTGAAAATCGGGCAAAACATCAAATACGATTTGGAGGTTCTTGCCAACTATGACATTCATCTCGCCGGTGAGATGTGGGACACCATGATCGCACACTATCTCATACAACCCGAACTTCGTCACAACATGGACTTCATGGCCGAGGCATACCTCAACTACAAAACCATCCATATCGACGAACTGATAGGGCCAAAAGGAAAAAAACAGAAAAGCATGCGCGAACTGCGGCCGGAGGAGGTCTATGAGTATGCGGCCGAGGATGCCGACGTCACCCTAAGGCTGAAAAATGTGCTTGAGCCTAAACTCAGGCAAGCAGGGGCGGAAGAACTGTTCAAAAATATTGAAATGCCACTTGTGCAAGTGCTCGCCGACATGGAAATGACCGGTGTGAGAATCGACACCAAGTCACTCAGTGAGACTTCAGCGGCTCTCACACAGAGAATGAACGAAATCGAGCATCGCATCTATGAAGTGGCAGGGGAGGAGTTCAATATATCATCTCCACGGCAAGTGGGAGATGTACTTTTCGGAAAACTCAAAATCATCGAGAAACCCAAGAAAACGAAAACCGGGCAATTTGTCACTTCCGAGGACGTGTTGCAGACCTTGAAATCAAAACATGAGATTGTGGACCTCATATTGAAATACCGTGGACTGAAAAAATTGTTGGGCACATACATCGACACATTGCCCACACTGATTAATCCCCGTACTGGACATATCCACACATCGTTCAACCAGACTGTCACTGCCACTGGCCGACTGTCTTCCAGCGACCCCAACTTGCAGAATATTCCCGTGCGTGGTGACGATGGCAAGGAAATCCGCAAGGCATTTATACCCGAAGAGGGATGTATGTTCTTCTCGGCCGACTACAGTCAGATAGAATTGCGTGTGATGGCGCATCTCAGCGGCGACGACAATATGATCAAGGCATTCCAGGAAGGATATGACATACACGCTGCCACAGCCGCCAATATCTACAAGGAAAAGATAGAGGATGTCACGCGCGACCAGCGTACCAAGGCAAAAAGGGCCAATTTCGGCATTATATATGGCATCACGGTCTTTGGGCTGGCAGAGCGATTGGAAATCGAGCGCAGCGAGGCACGGCAACTGATAGACGGATACTTTGCCACCTTCCCGAAAGTGGCTGATTATATGGAGCGTTGCAAGGAGCAGGCACGCGAGAAGGGGTATGTGGAGACGTTCTTCCATCGCCGCCGTTATCTGCCCGACATCAACAGCCGCAATGCCACCGTTCGTGGGTTTGCCGAGCGAAACGCCATCAATGCGCCCATACAAGGCTCTGCTGCCGACATTATCAAAGTGGCTATGATTCGCATCCATCAGCGGATGAAAGAAGAACATCTGCGCTCAAAAATGATTCTGCAAGTACACGACGAACTCAATTTCAGTGTCTATCCAGAGGAAAAGGGTAGGGTAGAGCAGATCGTTCTCACCGAAATGGAAGCCGCCTACCAACTCAAAGTGCCCCTCATCGCCGACTCTGGATGGGGCAACAACTGGCTGGAAGCACATTGAAAGAGTTTTGAAGTTAAGGAAGGGAAGGAAGTTTGGGAAGTTAAGGAAGTTAAGGAAATTTAGGAAGGGAAGGAAGTTAAAGAAGTGAAAGAAGTGAAAGAAGTTAAGGAAGTTGAGGGAGGTAAAGGAGTAAAAGGACAATACCACCACTTATACTCTCACCTATAACAATTTCCACTAAAAAAACAAAAAAAAGGCGAAACTTAAAAACTTATTACTACCTTTGCAGAATAATTAAACGTTTATAGAAAACTATGTCATTAAAATGCGGTATTGTAGGGCTTCCCAATGTGGGCAAGTCCACCCTGTTTAATTGTCTTTCAAGTGCCAAGGCACAGGCAGCAAATTTCCCTTTTTGCACCATTGAGCCCAACGTAGGTGTAATCACTGTTCCCGATGAGCGTCTCACCCGTCTGGCAGAAATCGTTCATCCCGGGCGCATCGTGCCCGCCACTTGCGAGATTGTCGATATAGCCGGACTGGTGAAAGGAGCCTCCAAAGGAGAGGGACTTGGCAACAAGTTCCTGGGTAATATCCGTGAGACAGATGCCATTATCCATGTGTTGCGCTGCTTCGACGACGACAATATCGTACACGTGGATGGCACCATCGACCCCATCCGTGACAAGGAAATCATCGACACCGAATTGCAACTGAAAGACCTTGAGACCATCGAGTCGAGAATCAACAAGCAACAAAAAGCCGCCGCAGCCGGCAATAAAGACGCCAAACTGGAAATGAAGGTACTCAGTGCCTACAAGGAAGTGCTGGAGAAGGGACAGAATGCCCGTATCGTGAATTTCGACAGCAAAGAAGAGCAGGAGACAGCCCGCAATCTTTTCCTGCTGACGGCAAAACCTGTGCTATATGTGTGCAATGTGGACGAGTCGAGTGCCCGCGACGGCAACGAATATTCCAGTAGGGTAGAGGAGGTGGCCCGTGAAGAAGGTGCCGAAGTGCTTGTCATCGCCGCCAAAATCGAAGAAGACATCGCCTCGTTCGAGAGTTATGAAGACAAGCAGATGTTCCTCGATGAATTGGGGCTTGAGGAAAGTGGTGTCAACCGCCTCATCAAGAAAGCCTATTCACTGCTGAATCTCCAGACTTTCATCACCGCCGGCGAGATGGAAGTGAAAGCCTGGACCTATCGCCGTGGATGGAAAGCCCCACAGTGTGCCGGTGTCATCCACTCCGACTTTGAGAAAGGCTTTATCCGTGCCGAAGTCATCAAATACGACGACTATATCACCTTAGGTTCGGAAGCCGCAGTGAGAGAGGCCGGAAAGATGGGTATCGAGGGAAAAGACTATGTGGTGCAAGACGGCGACATCATGCACTTCAGGTTTAATGTATAGTGAAATAAGCACGACTGAAATATGATGGACACATTGTTGTATATCGTTTGGAATCCCAGCGAGGTGGCTTTCAGTATCGGAAGTTTCAGCATTCGCTGGTATTCACTATGCTGGTTGATTGGATTGATATTAGCCTATTTTTTGGTAAAGAAACTTTACAAAGACCAGAAAATCAAAGACGAGTATTTCGACCCACTGTTCATCTATTGTTTCCTGGGTATCCTGATAGGTGCCCGATTGGGGCATTGCCTGTTTTATGAGCCGGAATATTTTCTCAGCAGTGGAGATCATTTCTTGGAGATTTTCATTCCATGCCACAAAATGAGCGACGGCTCATGGAAATTCACTGGCTACGAGGGACTGGCCTCACATGGAGGCACCCTGGGACTGATGATAGCGCTCTATATCTATTATCGCCGCACGCATCTGAATCTGTGGCAAGTTCTCGACAACATTGCCATCGCAACGCCCATCACAGCCTGTTTTATCCGCTTAGGCAATCTGATGAACTCCGAGATTATTGGAAAAGTCACCGATGTGCCCTGGGCCTTTATTTTTGTCAATGCCCATCCTGTGGAGGAATCACTCAATCCGCGTCATCCCGGACAACTCTATGAGGCTATTGCCTACTTCATCTTCTTCTTTATAGGGTGGTATTTCTACCGCAAATACCCCAGGAAAGTGGGCACAGGATTCTTCTTTGGCCTGTGTCTGACACTGATTTTCGTGGCCAGGTTCTTCATTGAGTTCACCAAAGAGATACAGGTGGATTTCGAAAGTGGTATGCCGCTCGACATGGGGCAGTTGCTCAGCATTCCATTCGTGATTATCGGAATCATCTGCATGATAAGAGCAAAGAAAAAAGAGGAGACTGTTGAAAGTTGAATATTGCAGAGGGTGTGTCAAAATGGAGATTTGCATTACCGATATTTTCAATTTGTAATCATTATGTCGGCCTGAAAGGCCAACAAGAACATAGCCCAGGGCAACGCCCTGGGTTTTTATGTATGGAACAATTGTCGCCCTGAAAGGGAAAAAGCGTTAAAAGTCAATGCTTTTGCCCTTTCAGGGCGACATGAATACTCTGCCTTATACCTAGTATTTTGTAACATCTAAATATTTATTATCACGAATTTGAGAATTATAGAATTTTGTTTTCTGCACGGCAGAAAAGTCTCAAATCTCAAGTGGAAGTCAATGGATGGTCAATAAAAGAATTATC